>MDTD01080077.1_pt1 | contig 13639 bp, 10 predicted proteins | sample 811221 | NCBI WGS metagenome assembly MDTD01 (sample SAMN05326646, study PRJNA326480) | marine metagenome | isolation source: seawater | place: Pacific Ocean: South West | collected 2011
CCCCACAATAAGGGCGGCAATCACTATTTTTATGTTTTTATGGAACATTTAAATGTTTGTTTTATGATGAATGCTTGGCCCATGCCAGACATTTTTGGGCCCACAAAAGTAACAAAACTTGTTGAATAATTTTTTTCAACTCGCTTGTTGAAGTAAAAACTCTTTGTATATTTGCGCCCAGAATTTTTTGGGTAGTCGAAACAAAACTATCCTGAATCCATAAAAAATTTCACGCATGAAAAGAACGTATCAGCCATCGAAGCGAAAGAGAAGAAACAAGCATGGCTTTAGAGAGCGAATGGCAACTGCCAATGGCCGAAAGGTTCTTGCCCGAAGAAGGGCCAAAGGAAGAAAGAAATTGTCTGTTTCATCTGAGCCAAGACATAAGAAATAATGACATTGCAACAGAATTGAAAAAAGGTGTTACTTTCAACGGTAGCACCTTTTTTTTGTACTATAACGAATAAATACCCTTACAAAAATGCCCAAAAGAGAAGATCTCAAATCAATTTTGATTATCGGTTCAGGTCCGATCATTATCGGCCAAGCTTGTGAATTTGACTATTCTGGGTCACAGGCTTTGCGCTCATTGCGTGAAGATGGCATCGAAACCGTCTTGATCAACAGTAATCCGGCCACGATCATGACCGACCCCAAAATGGCCGATCATGTGTACCTGAAGCCGCTGAACACCAAATCGATCATTGAGATTCTTAAGAAACATCCGAATATTGATGCGGTGTTGCCGACCATGGGCGGGCAAACGGCACTGAATCTTTGTATCGAGGCTGATGAAAAGGGTATTTGGGAAGATTTTGGGGTAGAGATCATAGGGGTCGATATCGATGCCATAAACATTACCGAAGACCGGGAGAAGTTTCGAGAATTGATGCTCAAAATCGGGGTGGGCATGCCCCCCCAGGCCTCGGCCACTTCCTTTTTGAAGGGAAAGGAGATCGCACAAGAATTTGGCTTCCCCTTGGTGATCCGTGCTTCTTTTACCCTAGGTGGGGCAGGGGCATCAATTGTATACGACCCTGAAAAATTCGACAACCAATTGAGCCACGCGTTGGAGGTATCGCCCATTCACGAGGTAATGATCGACAAGGCGCTCATGGGCTGGAAAGAATATGAGTTGGAGCTGTTGCGCGACAAGAACGACAACGTGGTCATTATCTGTACCATCGAAAACATGGATCCCATGGGCATCCATACCGGTGATTCGATCACCGTGGCCCCGGCCATGACCCTATCTGACCGAACCTTTCAGCGCATGCGCGACATGGCCATCCATATGATGCGGAGCATCGGTGATTTTGCCGGGGGCTGTAACGTACAGTTTGCTGTTAGTCCTGATGAGAAAGAAGACATTATCGCCATTGAAATCAACCCAAGGGTATCGCGCTCTTCTGCCCTTGCATCAAAGGCTACGGGGTATCCGATTGCGAAAATTGCTGCCAAATTGGCCATTGGCTATACGTTGGATGAGCTTGATAACCAGATTACCAAATCAACCTCGGCCCTGTTTGAACCGACATTGGATTATGTGATCGTGAAGATCCCACGTTGGAACTTTGACAAATTCGATGGCTCAGACAGAACCCTTGGCCTGCAGATGAAATCGGTGGGCGAGGTGATGGGCATTGGCCGTTCTTTTCAAGAGGCCCTGCACAAGGCCACCCAATCACTTGAGATCAAACGCAACGGCCTGGGGGCCGATGGCAAGGGATATAAAGATTACGAGACCATCATCCAAAAATTGACCGTACCCAGTTGGGACAGGGTTTTTGTCATCTATGATGCGATTCAATTGGGAATTCCCCTGAAACGCATCCATGAAATAACAAAAATCGATATGTGGTTCTTGAAGCAATATGAAGAACTGCATTTGTTGGAGCAGGAGATTTCAAAATATACCATCGCCACCCTGCCAAAGGCCCTTTTGCTCGAAGCAAAGCAAAAAGGATTTGCCGATCGTCAGATTGCCCATATGCTCGATTGTTGGGAGAGTGAGGTACACAAAAAGCGGATGGATCTGAACATCAAGCGGGTCTATAAGCTGGTCGATACCTGTGCCGCCGAGTTCAAGGCACTGACCCCGTATTATTACTCGACCTTTGAGGAAGAAATCGAAACTCCCGATGGCAAGCGGTATGTTGCCAACGACAGTGAGGCCTCAGACAGAAAGAAAATAGTGGTCTTGGGCTCGGGCCCCAACCGTATCGGGCAGGGTATCGAATTTGATTATTGCTGTGTACACGGCGTATTGGCGGCGGCCGAATGTGGGTATGAGACCATTATGATCAACTGCAACCCTGAAACTGTTTCTACCGATTTTGATACGGCTGATAAACTATACTTCGAACCTGTTTTTTGGGAGCATATTTACGATATAATCCTTCATGAAAAGCCTGAGGGGGTGATTGTGCAGTTGGGCGGACAGACAGCCTTGAAATTGGCCGAGAAGCTTGACAAATACGGTATTAAGATCATCGGAACCAGTTTTCAGTCGTTGGATTTGGCCGAAGACCGGGGAAGCTTTTCAACATTGCTTAAAGAAAACAACATTCCCTATCCGCGTTTTGGGACCGCCGAAAGTGCCGAGGAAGCATTGGAGCTGGCCGATGAGCTGGGCTTTCCATTGTTGGTAAGGCCATCGTACGTATTGGGTGGGCAGGGCATGAAAATCGTTATCAACAAACAAGACCTTGAGGCCCATGTGGTGGACTTGCTGCGTAAGATTCCGAACAACAAATTGCTGCTCGACCATTATTTAGATGGTGCCATTGAAGCCGAGGCCGATGCCATTTGCGATGGGGAGGAAGTCTATATCATCGGCATCATGGAGCATATTGAGCCATGCGGCATCCACTCGGGCGACTCTAACGCTACCCTGCCACCGTTCAATTTGGGTGAATTTGTCATACAGCAGATTAAAGACCATACCAGAAAAATTGCCTTGGCATTGAACACTGTTGGGCTGATCAATATACAGTTCGCCATAAAAGATGATACGGTTTATGTTATTGAGGCCAATCCACGTGCTTCGCGAACCGTGCCGTTTATTGCAAAGGCCTATGGTGAACCGTATGTTAATTATGCGACCAAGGTGATGTTGGGCAAAAAGAAAATCAAAGATTTCAATTTCAACCCTAAACTGGAGGGCTATGCCATCAAGCAGCCGGTATTCTCTTTTAATAAGTTCCCAAATGTGAATAAAAACCTGGGTCCTGAGATGAAGAGTACCGGCGAGAGCATTCTTTTTATTGATAGTTTAAAGGACGACGATTTCTACAACCTGTACTCAAGAAGAAAGATGTATTTGTCGAAGTAGAAACTTGGCAAACAATACTTCATACTAAATTCATCAAGAACTATACTACGGCAACATTCCCCGGTTTAGGGAAGTTGTACTGAAGCGTCGGTAATCCTTTCGAAAAAAGTTTTTGAAATCCGCCCCCCTTTATTTTGTACATCTAACGAGTATGGTCGTGGCATTTGTTTCAAATCTTTCATTAAATAAAATTGTGTGATAGGTTACATCCTATTCTTGCCTTACAGCCAATTTTTTCGTTTGAAGAAAAGTAAGGTAAGCAGTGAGGACATGATCATCAAGAGAATGGCAAACGGGTAGCCCCATTGTTTATCCAATTCGGGCATAAAATGAAAGTTCATACCATATATGCTGGCAATTAGTGTTGGGGGCATAAAGACAACGGTGACCACTGTAAAAATTTTGATGATACGGTTTTGTTCCATGTCCACCAACCCAAGAAATGTATTTTGTAGAAATTCCAACCGTTCAAAATTGAAACTAGTGTGATCTAGCAATGAACCGACATCTTTGATCATTACCCGCAACATTTCATAATTGTTCTTTGGAAAAAACTTGCTTTTTAAGATGGCCGAAAGAATTCGTTGCTTTTCAATTATGTTTTCTCGAATTGAAATGGTCGATTCTTGAAAAGTCGAAATTTTTAGTAACAGTTCTCGTTTTAGGTCGTTGTCCCTGACCAAGTCTTTACTGATTTTTGTTATTTTTTCTGTAATGTTCTCAATCAGGTCTGCATCAAAATCAATGCGGGTCTCGAGTATTGTCAAAAATATTTCGATTCCGTTTCCTGGTCTTAACGAACGGATTTTATGGAAGGTATCTGTAAACGTTTTGTATTCATGTATTCTTTGTGTAATCAGATAATCGTCTTTTAGGATGAAAGAAACGGCCTCGTTAACATAGTTGCCATTCGTCGAACGCAGAAAATTTAAGTTGATCCCTATTTCAGATTCGGTTTCCAAATATTTGGAGCTTGATTCTATCTCTTCACGTTCTTGTGAGGTAAAAAGCTCTACCTGGAACGTTTTTTCGACCAGCTCCTTTTCTTCTTCGGTTGGGTTTAAAAGATCGATCCAAATAATGTTTGAATGCAAAAACTCACCTCCTGTTTCCAATATATATTGACCATCTTCAGCACATAGATATTTTATCATCCAATAATTTTTTTGTAAGAAAATTTAAACAATGGTTTTCAGTTGTTTTTACCAGTCAATTCCTTCCCAATTCGCTCATATTCCGATTTCACGTTAGAGGGCATACCTCGAGCCCCTATCGATTCGGGCGTGTCAAATCCATTGGGCCAAAAATAGCCCAGGATTCCAATGACCCTTTTATCGCTCTTGGCCAATTTGTAATAGTTGTTCGCCACTTCGCCCATTTCTCTTACATCTATATTGCCAAAACCACCATGCGCCCAATCTATGTAATGACTATCCATTATTACCATTATTTTTTGTGAAGGGTTTGTAATTTTTGATTGTAACGTCTTCCAATCTTCCTGGTAATCGGTGTTTATATTCGGATCTCTTACAAAGTAACGGTCAAAACCAATCCAATCTATCAATTCTGGTACCTGAAGATCGTTCAATGATGGAAAGGCTTCAATTACCAATAAAGGAATTGTGGGCTTTTCTGCTTTTATTAGTTGGGCCACATTGTTCAATTCTGAAAAGGTTATCCCGTTCCAGGTTGGTTCTTCACCAATATATAAAGCTCCTATATAGTTGGCGTTCAAAATTGAATGGTTGATAAAGTTAAACGTATTCCATCTTTCTTCATAGTCGGCCCTCAAGTTGTAATTGGTGCCTGATGGGCTGTTTGCGTCCACTAATTCAAAGAACAGTTCATTGAGATGCAAAATGGCCTTTAGTTCAAGATCTTTGAAATTATGGGCCCTTTGAACCAAGTCATCACTGGGGTTAGCCACCAATATATCGGCAAGATTGCTGAAGGTGTGAATTTCATCGGCATAATTCGATTTTGTTTCTGAATCTGTAGGGTCGTCCCAATGGGTATCGACCAATGTGAATCCGAAATGTTTGATATGTGAACCACTGACATCAGGTGTAGTTGACGCATCGTCGTTTTTACAAGCATTAAGAGTTCCCAAAATCAATATGTACGAGATCAACACTTTCATTTTCTAAGATTATGTTGCTAGCAGCAGAATGGATATTTATGTTGCCCTTATTTTGCTTTTAGGTTGGGAATGCCAAACTTTTCATAGAATACCGAGTTGACGCCAGTTTAATTTCTATTCTTTTCGAAAAATTTTTTCAATTTTTCGACCTTTTGCCAATTCATCAATCAGCTTTTCTAAACGCCGACATTGTTTATACAACTCAAATTCATCCTCAATTTCTTCAATTCGATAACCGCAAACGACTCCTTTGATCAAGTGTGCATGGGGATTTATGTTGGCTTTCTGAAAAAATGTTCTTACGGTCGCTTTCTCATCAATAAGCGCTTGTAATGCATCTTGATCGAAACCAGTGAACCATTTGATTACTTGATTTAGCTCTTCTTTTGTTCTTCCATTTTTTTCCAATCTATTAAGGTAAAGGGGATAAATAGATGCAAAAATCATATTGGCAACCTTTTCATTTTTTTCGGCGGTAACTTTCATAATCGATGGGTTTAATTGGTTCAACCGCGGCGCTTTGAGCCAAATCTGTGCCAACAATGTGCGAATTGGTTCATTAAGCTCGATGTTAATGGAAATATAGTTAAAAATCCAATAAGTTTTTTCGAAGGTATTGTGACTATTATGTGGTATGCCGCGAAGATGGGCGGCCGATAAATTCTTGTTGACTCATGGAATAGTTCGTGCACAGTTCGACGTAATCTTATCTCTAAGCAGGCCTTTATTATCTTAATTGCACTATTTTGGAAACTTAAACATGCGTCTTTACTTTTTGTTCAAAAGTATAAAGCCTAAACATTGTCGTGCCAGTTTGTATGAAAAATACCTTCCCTATCAACACGCTCATAGGTATGCGAACCAAAGTAATCGCGCTGTGCCTGTATCAAATTCAGCGGCAAACGTTCAGAGGTATAGGCATCAAAATAGGTCAAAGAATTGGAGAGTCCGGGCAGCGGTATGCCATTGGTGGCCCCATAGGAAACCAATTCGCGGGCGGCATCGACCGTTGACCGTATCTTTTCGGCAAACGATTTAGAGAGCAATAGGTTCTGCAGTCGTGGTTCAGACCGGTACGCTTCGGTAATATCTGCCAACAAGGCCGCGCGGATAATGCAACCTGCGCGCCAAATTTTGGCGATTTCGCCCAGATCCAATTCATAGCCGTATTCTTCTGAGGCATCGGCCAATTGGTGCATGCCCTGGGCATAGGCCATGATAAAGGCAAAATAGAGGGCCTTCTCGGCTTTTTCAATGGCATCTTTCTTGTCCAACGGCTTTACCATAGGCCTATCGTACAATTCATCGGCTTTGGTGCGCTCGGCCTTGAGGGCCGAGATCTCACGCATGCTCACGGCTATATCTATAGTGGGCACAGGTATGCCCAGATCCATGGCGTTCTGCGAGGTCCATTTGCCGGTGCCCTTTTGTTTGGCCTTGTCCAAGATCATATCGACCAGATGGTTGTCGGTCAAGTCATCCTTTTGTGCCAAGATCTTTGATGTGATCTCGACCAGAAACGACTGCAGGCGACCTTCATTCCACTTTTTAAAGGTCTGGTGCAGTTCTGCATTGGAGAGTTTGGCCGCTTTTTTCAAAAAATCGTAAATCTCCGATGTCAATTGCATGAGGCCGTACTCTATGCCGTTGTGCACCATTTTCACGTAGTTTCCCGCTGATTTGGGGCCTAGATAGGCCACACAGGGTTCGCCCTGGTATTTGGCCGCCACGGCCTCGAAAATAGGTTTTACATGTTGGTAGGCTTCCCGAGAGCCACCGGGCATGATACTGGGGCCCAACCGGGCACCTTTGGCCCCGCCTGAAACGCCCGCCCCAAAAAAGTGGATGCCCTTCTTTTTCAAATAGGCCTCCCGGCGATCTGTATCGGTAAAAAAGGAATTTCCCCCATCGATAATGATATCGCCCTCATGCAACAAGGGCAATAGGTTTTCGATCACGGTATCCACAATTTTTCCCGCGGGCACCAAGAGCATGATCTTTCTGGGCAGCTTTAGCGAATCGACAAAGGTTTTTGCATCGGTAGAGGCGTTCACTTTTTCAGTATTGCCGCCTTCTTTGATCAATGCCTTCACCTTTTTGGCATCCAAATCATTGCCAAAGGCCGTAAAGCCATTGTCGGCCACGTTGAGGATGAAATTTCTTCCCATAACACCCAATCCTACCAATCCGAAATCATAGTTCGCTACTGCCATTCTTATTTTTTTCTACAAGTTAATCCTCCTTTTGCATGCCCAACGGGCTAAGGCAAACCTAAAATAAACCTTATATTCGTGAACCTCAAAATTTAATGGGGTTCATCTCAATCGTTTTTTTCGTATGAAAACCACCGCTGACCAGATGCTGGTAATTTTTGGTGCGTCAGGAGACCTGACCGCCCGTAAATTGGTGCCGGCACTTTTTAAGTTGTACCGTGCTGGCGAGCTTCCCAAAAATTTTGTGGTATTGGGGGTCAGCAGAAGCGATTTGACAGACGGGGCCTTTCGAAAACGAGTGGTGTTGGACAGCCCCCATTTGAGCGATGAAAATGACAACGGTGCATCTGATGAACAGATCAAGGGGTTTGCAAAAAGGTTTTTTTATGAGGATGTGGGCAGCTCTTATGATTCGGATTACCAACAACTGAGAAACCGTATCGAAGATTTGGACGAAATGTTCAAAACCGGGGGCAATATCATCTATTATCTCTCTACCCCGCCCACTTTGTATGAAACCATCGTTAAAAATTTGGCCAATGCCGACCTAAATACACAAAACAATGGTTGGAAACGTATTATTGTGGAGAAACCCTTCGGCTATAGTCTTAAAACCGCCAAAGAGCTGAACAGGGGCCTACAAAGGTTTTTCGATGAATCGCAGATATACCGTATTGACCATTACTTGGGCAAAGAGACGGTACAAAACCTATTGGTGACCCGCTTTGCCAACAGTATTTTTGAACCTTTATGGAACCGAATCTATATTCACCATATTGAAATTACCAATGCCGAAAGTGTTGGGGTTGAAAAGCGCGGCGGGTACTATGATAAATCGGGGGCACTACGCGATATGTTCCAAAACCATTTGCTGCAAATTGTTTCGTTGGTGGTCATGGAGCCGCCCATTGGCGATGCCCCTGAAGAAATACGGAACGAAAAGGTCAAGGCCCTCAAGTCGTTGCGTATTATGCGGGATGAGGAAACTTTAAAAAACAACACCATACGTGCCCAATATGTGGCTTCTGAAATAGATGGAAAGAAAATAAAGGGATATCGGGAAGAAGAGGGGGTAGCTCCAAATTCGACCACTGAAACCTATGCCGCCGTTAAGTTCTTTGTCGATAATTGGCGTTGGCACGGGGTACCGTTTTATGTGCGCACCGCCAAACGTATGCCCACCAAGGTGACCGAGGTGGTCATTCATTTTAACACACCCCCTCACCAGATTTTCAAAGACTCAGGTATTCGCGGTAAAGACAATAAATTGATCATTAGAATACAGCCCGATGAGGGTATATTGATAAAATTTGGGGTCAAGGTACCCGGTCAGGGCTTTAAAGTTGAGCGGGCCAATCTAGATTTTTATTATTCCAGTTTGGCCGAGACCAGGGTGATGCAGGCCTATGAACGCCTGTTGCTCGATGCCATGCAGGGTGATGCCACGCTCTATGCCCGAGCCGATGAGGTAGAGGCTGCCTGGGAGTTTGTAGACCCCATTCTCGACTACTGGCAAAACGGAAAAAATGTTCGTATGTACGGCTATGCCGCGGGGGTTTGGGGGCCAGAGAATGCCGATGACCTTATCGAGGGACCTGGTAATTGGCGAAATCCAGGGGAGAATTTGGCCGATGACCCGGGGTATTGCGTTATTTGTTAGTGAGACTCACTTCATCAATCTGCCATAGGTAGAGCAGATAAAATGTTTGGTCGAACCAATTCTAGCGCCTAGGTCGGGGCGGGTCTATGAATTACAAAAACGATGTTATCGGTAGATGTCTTAATTTTGAAGCAATTGCTTCGTTACGTTCACAATTAGTGGCTATGGAAACCAAAATCTATAAGGACAAACAGGAGGTCGCCAAGGCGTTCGCAGAATACTTTGCCAATTTGGTAAAGGGTAAGGATAGTTTTCACGTGGCCCTTTCGGGGGGCAGTACCCCCAAAACCGTTTTTAATGTGCTCGCAAAGGAATATGGAGATCAAATCGATTGGTCTAAAATCCAGTTTTATTGGGGAGATGAGCGCTGCGTACCGCCCACCGATGATGAAAGCAATTTCAAAATGACGTTTGAACACCTTTTTTCCAAAATTGAGGTGCCCAAAGAGAACATACATAGAATCTTGGGCGAAAGCGAACCAAAAAGGGAAGCCATGCGCTATGCAAATTTACTTGAAATCAATCTTGATAGGGTAGCTGACATTCCCCAATTTGACCTTGTGATCTTGGGCATGGGTGATGATGGGCATACGGCCAGTATCTTTCCGCATGAAATCGAACTGTGGCATGCCAATGACCATTGTGTGGTGGCCACCCACCCCATATCGGGCCAAAAACGGGTTTCGATCAACGGAAAGGTCATCAACACGGCCAAAGAGGTGGCTTTTTTGGTCACAGGGCCCGGTAAGGCCGAAAAGGTGGGTGAAATCTTGAACAAAGAGGAAGGCCATGAAAAATATCCGGCCTCGTTGGTAAACCCAAAGTCAGGAAAGCTCTACTGGTTCTTAGATCAGGCTGCGGCCCAAAATATATCCTAATAGTAGAAAGTACCTACATCTCCAACTGTGATTGCTCGTAATCATCTTCCTGTGCCCGCTTTAAAATGGGTTCGGGAATCGATTTTTTGGCCTTGGCGCCCATCTTCTTCAGTTTTTCGATACTGGTGACAATATTGCCACGGCCTTCGACCAGTTTGTTCATGGCCCCGCGGTATTCGTTCTTGGCCTCATCCATCTTTTTGCCCACTTTTGTGAGGTCGGTCACAAAGCCCTCAAACTTGTCATAGAGCGCCCCTGCCTGGCGGGCTATCTCAATGGCGTTGCGCTGCTGCTTTTCGTTGCTCCACATGGTGTCGATGGTTCGCAATGTGGCCAGCAGCGTAGCTGGAGTAACGATTACGATATTTTGTTCAAATGCCTTGTTATACAGTGAGTTATCTTCGTTTATGGCGATGGCGAATGCCGGTTCTATGGGCACGAACATCAACACAAAATCAGGACTCTCCATTTCATAGAGATCCTCATACTTTTTGGCCGATAGCTGTTCGATGTGTTTGCGGATTGACGTGAGGTGGTCTTTCAAAAAGCGGGGCTTGTCATCTTCATCGGCATTGACATAGCGTTCATAATCGGTGAGCGATACCTTTGAGTCGACCACCATCTTTTTGCCATCTGGTAGATTAATGATTACATCGGGCATCACACGGCTGCCATCTTCACGTTTAAAGCTTTGTTGAACGCTATATTCACGGTCTTTTTCAAGTCCGGACTTCTCAAGTACCCGCTCCAACACCAATTCGCCCCAGTTGCCCTGCATCTTGCTATCGCCTTTTAGGGCCTTGGTAAGGTTTTCGGCTTCTTGTGTAATCTTAAGGTTTTGGTTCTGCAGGTTCAGTAATTGCTCTTTCAAGGCAGAGTGGATGCTGATATTTTCTTTTTGTGATTTCTCTACCTTTTCTTCGAACTCTTTTATTTTCTTTTCCAACGGGGTAAGGATGCCCTTGATGTTTTCTTCGTTCTTCTCGGTGAATTTTTTTGACTTTTCGTCCAAAATCTTGTTGGCGAGGTTTTCAAACTCCTTGGTGAATTTTTCCTGAAGCTTTTCAACCTCTTCTTTTTGTTCGGTATTGATCCGCTGCAGGTTCTCCAGGTCTGCCTGATAACGGACAATTTGATTGCCCAACTGCTCTTTTTCAGATTGTAGCTGTCTTTTTTCCTCGTTCTCGGCCAATATTTTATCATTGAGGTTGTTGAGGGCATTGTTCAGTTGCTGTTCGCGTTCGCGCCAAACGCCCTCGTTCGACTTGGTCTTCAATTTTTGGACATACATTCCCAAAAAAGCCCCAATGGCCACTGAAACCAATACCACGAGTATCAAAAGCAGTTCTGAATCCATAGTGTCAATTCTTTAGGTAAAGATACTATTAATGTGATTCTAACAGAACCAAGCGCGGGGGAATCTAAAAAGAGATGTTAAGAGATCCCTTCACGGTCAGTCTGAAATGAAAAAGCATCATTTATTTATTTTGAACCCCCCCGTTTTGGGATCAAACTGTACCATTTCTTTGGGAAACAATCGTTCAAAATGCCCCTCTTCGATTAGTTGGCAGGGATCGTTGAAGGGGTTTTCCTTTCCATCAAGCACCAACATCTTATCGCAGAGTTGAATGGCCAGCCCGATTTCATGCGTGGTAAAGAGAATGGTCTTTTGGTATTCATGGGCGAGTTGTTGCAACAGTTTTAAGATGTACACCTTATGGTGCAGGTCTAGGTGTGTGGTGGGCTCGTCCAATAAAATAATCGAGGTGTCTTGGGCCATGGCCCTTGCGATGAGCACCCGTTGCAACTGGCCGTCGCTCAGTTCGTGGCATTTTTTATGGCGTATGTCATGAAGTTCAAACGTATGCAGACTTTGCAAGATTACATCTTTGTCGTTCCTTGAAATATTGCCCAGCCAATTGGTATAGGGTTGCCTGCCCAGGGCTATGAGTTCTTGAACAGTGAGGTTTTTTGAGGCGATGGGCTCGGTAAGCACCACGCTCAACGTTTTGGCCAGGTCGTTGGGCGTTAGTGAATGCATTTTTTTTTCATGAAGATAAATTTCACCCGCCAACTTGGGCTGAAGCTTGGCCAATGTTCTCAAAAGCGTCGACTTGCCAATGCCGTTTGCCCCGACAATGGCGCAAAGCTCTCCAGCGTTCAGTTGAAAACTGAGCCTGTTGACCAAGGGCTGTGAACCGAACCCGATCGAAAGTCCCTCTGCCGATATACTGTTTTTGTTCTCCGCCATCAGAATATTATTTTTCGTTTTTTGGTCAACAGCCAAATCACCACCGGGGCCCCAACTATGGAGGTTATGGCATTGATGGGCAACACATTGGCCGAACTGGGCAATTGCGCCAGCGTGTCACAGAGCAGCATCAATATGGCACCATAAAGAAACACGGCGGGCAGTAATATTCTATGTTCCATGGTGCTGAAGATCTGTCGCGTCAAATGGGGCACGGCTAGCCCCACAAAGGCGATGGGGCCCGCAAAGGCCGTAACGCTTCCGGCCAGTAATCCCGTGGCGATTATAATGACGTAACGTGCTTTTTTCAACGATATCCCCAAGCTTTTGGCATAGTTTTCCCCTAGAAGAAAGGCGTTCAATCCCTTGATGGAAAAAATGCTCAGTACCAATCCGAAAAAAACAACCAACGAAAGTATCCCTACCTGCGGCCAAGAAAGATTGCCGACACTGCCATAAGACCAAAAAATGAAGCGCTGAAGATTTTCAGCAGGCGAGAAGTAAGCCAGAACGCTTACAATGGCGGCACTGATGCTTCCGAACATAAGCCCGATGATGAGCAGCGCCATGGTGTCACGAACCCTATTGGCCACCAACATAATGACCAGAAGCACCAAAAAACTGCCCACGCTGGCCGCAACGGCCAATGAAACATCGTTCGCCATTGAAAAGGAAACATACCCGCTGAGCAACGATGCCCCCATCAACAATAATGCGGCACCCAAACTTGCTCCTGAACTGATGCCCAGCACAAAAGGGCCGGCCAAGGGATTGCGGAAAAGGGTCTGCATGAGCAGTCCGCTTACTGCTAGTCCGCCCCCCACCATAATGGCTGTCACGGCCTTCGGCAAGCGATAGGAGTGTATAATATAATGCCATGATTCATTTTCGATATGGAGTCCTACGAGGCTTTTTAGCATGGCCCCAAGGGGAATTGAAACCGACCCCAACCCTATATTGAGCAGGCCTGCCACCAAAAAGGCCAAGAAGAGAAAAAGAAAGGGAGCCTTATAGGTCTTTTGATCCGACATTTATTGCATGGGTTTGAAAAAGAACAGTTCGTGGTCGGGCAATAACATGGGATGAAAGATATGTACCAAATCTTTCAACACCAAATCAGGTCGTTGGGGGGCCAGCTCGTAGTATAACAGTCCGCCGGTTTC
>MDTD01174898.1_pt1 | contig 13635 bp, 11 predicted proteins | sample 811221 | NCBI WGS metagenome assembly MDTD01 (sample SAMN05326646, study PRJNA326480) | marine metagenome | isolation source: seawater | place: Pacific Ocean: South West | collected 2011
AGTTGTAAAAGATATCTTAAACGAGGAGGGCATCCAATTTTCTCAGGGTCAAGAATTCTGGTTTAGCGCTTCTCAAGAAAAGATAGCTCAAGTTGCTAAGGATGCATCAGTAGTTATCCAATGTCATTCCAGCATATAAAATGATTTATCTTGATTTTGAAGGGTACATGAACAAAGAGCCTTCTCTTGTAGGCTATCTTCTTAATAATGAATTTAAGCAGGTTATTTTGGATGAAGATTACCTTCCAATAGCACAAGAGACTAATATTAAATTCCAAAAATACGAAGAATTCTGTAATGAGATACTAACAATCTCAAATCAATCAGGACAGCCAATAGTTGCATGGTCAGAAAACGAATATGACCATTTCGGGGAATTTACAATTCCATTTGAATACCGTAATTTGCTCAAAGAGACAAAGTCGGTATTAAGAAAGAATGCTAATTTGAGTGCAAAGCATAAAGATATGGACGAATATTGGGTTGGTCAATCGACAAATAGAGCTGGTAGCTCAAACCCTAATCATAGTCGTTATAAGCAAAAAAGATGGAAATTAATCACCATACTTAAATTATTAGAATATCCAAAATTAAATTCGGGCTATGGCAGTGGGGTGGTAACTAAAAGATTAACTGACGTCAAAAGCGGTTTAAAGGCGCGTGGTTCCTACAACCTTCTAACCAATGTTCAAAAAAGTAAATGGACGAAATTACTTCATCATAATCAAGTAGATGTAGAAGGTATGGTCTATATAAAAGAAAAATTAGAAATCACTTAAGAAAGGTCCGTCTTTCCGGACTGTCAGCAAGATCATTAATTTTATAAAGGAGGTTATTAACTCTTACTGCAGATGTTTTTCTATGTGACACACCTTCTGCTGGTGTCATCTCGCAAACTCCCGCGAGCAGGGAAAACTGTATACATTGTAAGTAATTATGCGACATTCTATGTCGTTAGTTTTGATACAATAAATGTAATATGACAGACTCAACTTTAAGGCAGTTAAAACTTTTAGAAATATTGCCCAGATCTCCTTCCAAAAAATCATCCCAAGACTTAAGACAAGAGCTGCTTGAAAGAGGCTATGATGTTTCTATTAGAACCATACAAAGAGATCTTATTGCCTTATCTGGAATACTTCCTCTAGTAAGTGATGAAAGAGATAAACCTTATGGATGGTCTTGGCATAAAAATGCTTACGGATTAAATCCTGCTATGGAACCCATCGAAGCTCTTACGTTCTCTTTGGCACAAGAATATCTTGAGCCAATTATGCCAAGTAAGAACTTTAAAAGAATGAAAATTTTTTTTGATAGAGCAAATAATATTCTTAAAGAAATGGATAACAGTTCGATAAAGAACTGGCGCGATAATGTGAGGGTCGTACCCCCATGGCAAAAACTAATACCTCCCAAAATAAATGAGCAAGCTGAGGACGAAATATACAAGGCTCTTTTTGAAGGTAATCAATTAAATGTTAGATATAGAAATAAAGGCGAAAAAAAACCAAAAGAAAGAACTATCAATCCTCTAGGTATAGTTTTACAAGGAGTTGTCCACCGATTAATTTGCACTATGGAAGAAGATCCTAAGATACCTAGACACCTACCTATACATAGATTTGTTTCTGCAAAATCTAATGGAAATAAGGTTAAGAAACTTAAAGGTTTTAAACTAGATGAATTCGTAAAAGAGGAAAACATAGGCTATTTGATATCTGATAAGCCTCTTAATCTTGAGGTTGTTTTTGATTCTATGGCCGGACAACACCTAACAGAAACGCCACTCTCAGTTAACCAAGAATTAAAAGAACTTAAAGACGGTACATATTTATTAAAAGCAACTGTGCCTAATACCTATCAAATAAGGTGGTGGTTACAGGGTTTCGGTAGTCAGGTAGAAGTTATTAAGCCGGCTAGTTTAAGAAAAGAGTTTAAAAAAATGGCTACAAATCTTAACTCTATGTATTTTTGATAAGATTGAGTTATATTAAGTAAATGGTTAAAAAAACAAAGAACGATCAAAAATTTAGCATTTCCCTTTCTGTTGAGCCTTCAGAATCAGCATCATCTCAACTAGATAGTTTTCTCATTCAGAACTTCAAGCCCTACAAGACCAAGCAAGAAATCAAGTTTGCTCCTTTAACTTTTCTTTACGGACCTAATTCAGCCGGAAAAACTAGCCTCATACAGTCAATATTGATGACTGCACAAACTCAACAAAGTGTAAAAGACAATACTTCTGCCAATACCGATTTAATTTTACAAGGAGAATACTTTGAAGCAGGGAATTATGAAAGCTTAGCTCACAATAAAAATATAAAAGACGATTTAGTTGTCGGTTGGACGTGTACATTAGCGAAAAATGAAATTTTAAGAGGCATAGAACTCCACTACCGATATAACAAGAACCAAAGTGTAGTTAAGCTAAATAAAGTTCTTCCAAAGGTTTGGTTTAAAGACGAATTGACGACTATACCGTTTACAAATAAGAACTCTGCAATTAATTCGAACTTAAAAAAAGATATTAACGAAGCTTTCAACCCTTTAAGCATTTGGACAATAGAGAAAGATACGACTAGAGGAAAAAAGGCTTTAAAGATTCTCAAGGAGTTTTCTGAATTTGTTTTAAATCAAAACAAACAACATTTAACTTTAAAAAAGAAAATTGACGATTTAGAAAATAAATTAGGAATAGTAAAATCGGAACAATTTGAAATCTCCGAAGATCAAAACAAAGAAGATATCAAAATTCTTTTAAGTCTACATAAAGAAGATATAAAAGAGTCTGAAGAGAAAGCTTCTATACAAGATCCTGAGGGATATGAGATATTAAAGAGGCTAAAAGGAGAAGCTGAATTCACAGAAAAGGCATTAGATAAAATAATAGATAATTACTTCTTTATCCAAGAAAGGAATGGATTTCTCCCAACCGCCCCTCCATCCATAGGAACATACACCACAATTATGCAAAGATCTAAAGGTGGGCCAATTATTAACCCAGCATCTATGGTCCTCTTGAGTGTTCTAAATACTATTAACTTTAACATTTTAGGAGATGGTTCTTTTAAAAACGCCTTCTCAAATTTTGGCTATATTGGTCCATTGAGATCTCCTCCTCAGGCGTCTTATAAAGTAGAGGACACCCAACAAAGAAATGTGGGTAAGGGAGGAGAGCATTGGGTAAATAATGTAATAAATCAACCCGATGTAAAAGAAGATTTAATAAAATGGTGCAAAGAATTGACAGGATATTCTCTCGAATTAAATAACGTAAAAACTACACATGAAAGCAGAGCAGAAGTTTTATTAAGGAAACCAAATTCTACTAAGGTTTCTATAGATAATGTGGGTTTCGGTATTGGGCAGCTCCTACCTATTATTGCTGAAGGACTGTTAAAGAAAAGAGGCTCTATAGTGGTAGAGCAACCTGAAATACATGTTCATCCAAAACTGCAGGCAGAATTAGTTGAATTTTTGACTAAAACTGCCAAAACAGGCAGAAATAAACAAGGCAATAGATGGCTTATAGAGACCCATAGTCACCTAATGGCTCTGAGAGTTCAAAAGAAGATAAGGAATGGGAGCTTAAAGAAAGAAGATGTTGCGTTTTATTATTGTGATCCCTCAAAACAAGGAACTGAAATTAAAGAACTAAGGCTAGATGACGAAGGTAATTGGCTTGATGCTTGGCCCAGTGGATTTTTTGAAGAAGCATATAACGAAAAATTTAAATGATAGAGTTAAATGCATTAAATCATTTTGTTATCAATGATAGCCTGCTTATATCCGGAAATTCTGAAATTCGTAGGTTAATTAATGCTATTCCAACTATATTAAAGAACCACCATGTTTGGTGCCTGCCTTTTAAACTCGGCGAAGAGGACAAATGGGCAAAAAAAAATAATATTGATCCGCTTTTGGTTCAGGATATCGTAGGAATTTTAGATAATTTTTCTCATAGGACCGTATCTATGAATTTAAAGAAGGATTTAAATATTAATAAAATTGACCTCACATCTCTTGAAGCTTTTGCCTCTAAGAATACTTTTGAAAGCCTTGTTTCAAAAATAGAGGAAAGAGACAATTTATTTAAGAGTGGAGAGATGCTAAAGACTTCAGAAACCGGAGTATGGTTAATTGATCATGAAGATATTGGCATAGAGTTTGCAAAATTAACTGAAGAAATATCAAGAATCATTGGGAACATCAGAAAAGAGAGCGATCCTGATAAAATATGGAAGACCTTGTTTCATAGGCCTGCAAAGCTTCATCAAAAATTAACAATAATTGATGAGTATCTAGGAATAAGCTTTCTAGATGATAAAGATCGATTTAGTTATTTCGAAAAACTAATACAGAGACTTAACTCGGAGGAATATAAAAGTTTTAAAGAATTAGAGATATTTACGAGAGTTGCAGATCTTTCAAAATCAATGATTAACAGTATTGATGAAAAGATAGAAAAGTTTGAGGAAAAGCTGTCCTCTTATAATATTAATTTTGAACTAAAAGTTTATGTAATCAATCAAAAACTTGGGGACAGGGTATTTATTTTTAGTCCAAAGAGAGATAGCTATAATAGGTCTATCATTTATGACATAGGTCATCCTTTTACTCTTTTCTTTAGTAAACATGAATTGGCTAATAAGGGTGAGTATTTAAAGCGTGTAGGGCTTAATGCGTGTAATGAAGATGATGACATTGTTTCACTGATTAAAGATTGCAGAAAGACGGTTAAAAAGGAAAAAAGAATCATTCACATAAAGAATTAACTAAGCTTATCAATCCAATCATTCATATTTTGGGGATGGATACCTAATAATTCAGCTGCTCTCTTCTTGTTTCCACCTGTATGAGATAGAGCGATTTGTAAGTAATGATTTTGTATTTCAGTGGTTAATTTTTTAATAGAAAATCCTTCTTCTAAGAGATTAATCAAATTTTCATTATCTGTATTAGTTGGAAGAGCAAGCTCTACTTTGAGGGGTTTATTTTCTTCTGAAACTATATAATCTCTATTTAGGTTAGATCTTATATCCTCAGCTGTAATTACTTTATTGTCAGAAAACACAATGCAGTTCTTCAAACATATAATCAATTCTCTTATATTTCCTGGCCAATTGTATTCTTTTAACTTAATTAAGGCTTCGTCGCTAAGTTCTTTGCTTACAAAATCTGGATACTCTAAGTATTCCTTATTTATTTGATTTACATAAAATTCCGATAGTAAATTTATATCGTCGATTCTCTCTTTAAGAGAGGGTAGTGTGATTGTAAAAGTAGATAGTCTATAGTACAGATCCTCTCTAAATAAATGTTTCTCTATTTGCGACAAGAGGTTTTTATTAGAGGCTGCAATAATCCTAACGTTTATATTTCTAGCGCTAGTTTCACCTATTCTGGCAACCATTCCATCAGTAAGAAATCTCAGTAATAGCTTTTGATTATTTAAAGACAAGTCAGCTATTTCGTCCAGAAAAAGAGTGCCACCTTCGGCTGCAGCAATTAATCCATCTTGGTCTTTCTCTGCTCCTGTGAAAGAACCTTTAAGATAACCAAACAATTCAGCCCTAAAGAGTTCGTCCGAGAAGGCACCGCAATTAACACTTATCATCTTTCCAGTTTTAGATCTAACACTTGAATTGTGTATTGCGTTAGAAAATAATTCTTTACCAGTTCCGCTTTCTCCTTCAATTAACACTGATTCATTTGAGAACTGAGAAACACGCTTTGCCTTCTCAATTATCGAAGACAATACATTAGAGTCACCAATAATCTCTTCAAATCCTGAATCTATAGGCGACTTATTAAAGGCTTTTCGTCTGGATATTTCTTCACTAATGTTAACAAAACTCCCTTCACCAGATTCAATTTGATAAACGCCATCCTCTATAGAGCTAGAAATTAAGCTAACTTCTAAAGAGGGTAAAGATTGTTTTAGTTTAGTGATTACTAGTGGCCAAGCTGCATGCATAACAGAAGATCCTGGAGCAAGTAATACATCTAAATCAAATGGCGAGTGTTTTTGCAGCCTATATATAGTGTCATAAACGGAGTTAAAGATAAGATCAAAATTTATAGGAAAAGTAGCATCATTCTTTTGATTAAGTTTAAGAATCGATATTTCAGGTTTAGCTTGTTGATGCTCAAGATAATCTTCTAGAGCATCTCTATATGTTTCGCAATCATCAATATCAGAAGGGTAACCATCTAGTAAATAAACATTTACAAAGTCTTTATGAAGAAGTGTATTAAGAACTGGCCCTTTGTCATCAATAAATGAATTTAACGAAGCTTTAATGTCTTTTTTGTCTATCCAGCTAATAAGATTAACTTTTTCCATAATAAAAACATTATAAATATAATAAAAAATTTATATTTTACGTGTAAATAGTAGCTAAAAGCTATAATTTTTATGGCATTAGTATTGCACATAGTGGGGTATGGACGACAAAATTTCACTTAATCAGGAGTTTGAAGATAAAATGAACGATCTTCTTGAGGAGTTGGTGCAGCTATTTGTTAATCATGATCATGATTTGAAGAACTTTGCTTTTTTACTCACATCAGCAGTTTTAAGAGGTCTAGAAGAGATATTTCCAACCAATGAGTTTGCCATCCACCCTATTCTGTCTGCAATCGTTTTTCATATCAATGATAATATATCTGATGATACCGAAGATGGTTTCTTGAAAATTTGCGAACTAAGTAAGAAAAAAGACACAATACAATAATATGGTAAATACAGCGATCCTGATTCTAGTCTCCTTAATCTTTGTTCTTATCAGTTGGATATGCTACAAACTTTATATTTCAAATAGTACCTCCTCGGACGATCTTTCTGCTCTCAAAGAGCAGCAAGGTCGTCTATCTGATGCTTTTGAAAATTTGATTAAGCCCATAACAAAGATGGGTGAAGACGTTATTACTTTTAAAGATCCAATGTCAAAAATATCAAGATATCTGTCTGGTGGAACACGTGCAGGTAAATTTGGAGAGTGGGGTGCAGAGGCTATTCTCAGAGATATTTTGCCTGAGCACTTGATTGATACAAACGTCGAAATAAAATCAGGCTCTGGAGAGAGGGTAGAATTTACAGTTAAGCTCCCTGAAGGTTTTATTCCTATAGATGCAAAATTCCCTTCTGGCTTGTATGACAACTATATTGAAGCTGTTGAGAATGATGGAAATGTTAAAAAGGCAAAGCAAGATTTAAGAAGAAGAATTCTTTCAGACGCAAAGGACATAAATGATAAATATATTCTAAGAGGTATCACTATTGATTTGGGCATTATGTTTATACCAAGTGAAGCTATTTTGCAGCTTATAGATACCTTAGATGATATAAGATCTGAGGTTTTCAGAAATTCGAGAGTCCTTATTCTTGGCCCTAATAATTTGGCTGCTTATCTAGTTACTGTTTACGCAGGCTTTCAATCAATTGCATTAAATGAAAGAGCAGAAGAAATTCTTATTGAATTTGGAAATTTTTCTAAAGAGTTTGAGAAGTTTAGCGGTTCTACAGAAGATTTAGAAAACATATTTAAAAAAGCTCAAAAAGTAATAGATGAACACAAAACTAGAGAGAATCAAATGTTACGGTCTATCAAAAGAATGCAGTCTTTAGGGGTCTCAGATGACTAAAATTAGACTTAAATTTTCTTTAGAAACTATAAGTGAGGTTTTGGAGCTTAGACGCTCATATATGGGATTAGATGAAATATCTTTAAAAACTGACCTCACTGGAAGGGAAGTTAGGGAGATATTACTTTCAGAGCTTTCAGAAGAGGAATATAGAAATACAAAACCTTCAAATAAGCTTAGTCCTAGAGACAGTATGATGATAAATCTAACCAAAGAAGGTAAGACTTTAGAAGAAATAGGTCGTAGATTTAATGTTTCTAGAGAAAGAGTGAGACAAATTTTGAAAAAACATGGAATTGAAGCCAAGCATGCTTTAAAGGTCAGGAAGAAGAAAAAACAAAATAATATTGATAAAAATACTAACAATTTACTTTTTCTTGTCCAACAGGGACTGACAGAAGAAGAGATAATCGAGCAATTACGAATAGATGGAAGCTTATACAGAGAGATAAAAACAAGACTAATTAAAGAAAAAAGATTACCAAGAGGGTCAGTCAATAGAAATAAAACTAATATTGAGATAGAAATTAGACATGAGCATATATTGGCTTTAAGGAAGGATGGTTTAAAAAACCCTGATATAGCAAAATATTTAGGAGTTTCCACACAAACTATCCATAGGGATGTAAGAAAAATGAAGCTTAAAGGTATAGATGTACCCGGAAGCCGACATCACTGGAATGAGCCAATCTTAGCCCTAGAGAGAGAAGAGCTGTACAACACGATTTCGAAGAAAAGAGAACAAGGTTTTACTCTCACTGAAATAGCAAAAGATCTAGATATGCCTTATAGAAAAATTCAGGATAGATTTAACGAAATGAAAATTATGGGAATTAAAACCTTATAAATAATAATAAAAGCAATTTATGACGACATATTGTGTCGTAGATAATATATATACTAATAATCGTAAATTAATTAACAACAAATAAGAAAGTAAGATTTTGGAAATATAGGAACTATAAGAAATATGAAGATATATGAAGTAGGATCTAAGAATCTACCTAAAGCGAATGAATCTTGTCTGTGGCAAGGAGACGTTTCTGAACTTTTAGATAGCTTACCAAGGTCAAATAAATTTGATTTAATACTTACTTCTCCACCTTATAATTTAGATAAAGAATACGAAGAAAAGAAATCTTTTAATGATTTTCTTATGTGGCAGGAAAAAATTATTGTCAAGTTGATTGATAGGTTAAAGCCGGGAGGAAGTATTTGTTGGCAGGTTGGAAATTATGTAGAAAATGGAGTTATCTATCCTTTAGATATTTATCAAACTCCTATATTTCTTGATAGGAATCTAAAGTTAAGGAATAGAATTATTTGGACCTATGAACACGGTTTTGCAGCTCAAAAAAGATTTTCAGGTAGATATGAAACTGTATTGTGGTTTTCTAAGGATGAGGAATACACTTTTAACTTAGATGCTGTTAGAGAAAGGCAAAAGTACCCTTCAAAAAGGCATTCCAAGGGACCAAAAGGCCCTTTGAAAGCAACTGCTGAAGGAACATTGGGCTGGAGAGAAAATCGTAAAGATAATACAAGAAAAATATATATTAAAACAAAAGATTCAAAACTTTCTCTAGGATCTTTTGATCTGAAAAGAGAGGTTCAGGTTGATAGAAACTCTGAAGTTAATATTGGTGATGTCATTCTTAGAGGAGAGCCTTCTGGGAACCCAATTGGCAAAAATCCTGGTGACGTTTGGAACATACCCAATGTAAATAGTCAGCATGTAGAAAAAACCGACCATCCTTGTCAATTTCCTGTAGAGCTAGCTCAAAGATTAATTTTATCTCTTAGCAATGAAGGAGAATTAGTTTTTGACCCTTTTTCCGGAGTTGCTACTTCAGGGTGCGCAGCACTACTAGAAGGTAGGGCTTATTGGGGATGTGAATTGCAAACAAAATACAATAAAGAAGGGTTAAAAAGATTAAAAAAAGCGGCTAAAGGTGATTTGAACCACCGAATGGCTGGTACTCATATATACGATCACAAAATAAGTGATTTATCACAAATTCCAGATGAGTGGACATTTTAATTAAGAAAAGTTATGAAAAAAGATATTTTTTACAAACCAGTATTTGAGAGACAAAAAAAACTTGATGAATCACTTAAGCTAGGGTCTAAAAAAACTGTTCCATTGCTGAAGGGAAAAAAAGCAGAAACTATTACAACCGTTGAAATGCCAATTGAATATTTACTTTATAGGATTGAGAACCTCAGAACTGAAAGTTTACAAGAAAGCTTCATAGCAAAAAACAATGAAAAGGCAGGTTATTTCCGTGACCACGCCGAAACTCCAGACATACAGTTTAAACAGCATGAATTGTTATTACCCTTAACTAAAAAAGGAAATCCAAGTACATATGATTATTTTAAATCAAATATTCAAACAGAACCTATTCTAATAAATAACAGGTCGGGTGAGCATGGAACTGCTGTAGTCATAAACGGTAATAGAAGATTAGCTACATGGAGACAGTTGTATTATGAAGATCCTATAGAATTTGCGCATTTTGCTCTTATACAGTGCGATGTATTGCCTAGTAATTTTGATCAAGAAAATGAATCTGATCTAGAATATCAATTACAAATAGCACAAGATATAAAGGAAGAGTATAACTGGATAAATGACAGGAAGGCTAAGTTAAAAAAAATCGAGCGTTTGACAAATAAGGGTGTATCTCAAGAAAGGGCAATCAAAGAAGTTGCTAAAGAATCAAACATTACAGAAGCCAGATTAAAAACTGAATTAGAAGCCTTTGCATTAGGAAAAAAATATTTAGATAACTTCTTAAATAAAAGTAATCAATGGAATGAGATTGAAGCTGATGAGCAGGCTTTTAGCAGTTTGGCCCAAAGTTTAAATAAGAAAAGTGAAACTGACCAAGCATGGATTGAAACCTTAGGTTCTCAGATAATAGCAGGCGAAACTAAAGGTGCCTCTAAACATAATCGTATTATGTTTACTGCCAGGCGTCTTATGGATGTTGGTAGAAAGATTCAAAATGAATTGCCACCACTACCTAAACAAAAGAAAAGTAAATCGTCTCTAAAACCTGCAGCGGTTCATGGAAATCCTTACGAAGGATATTCTCCGGGAGAACTTTCAGAATTAATAGGCGATGCCATAGATGAACTTCTTGCTGAAGATAAACTTGAGAAAAGTCAAAATCATGCGCAAGAACTGAATCGCATACAAACCACAATTAAAACTACCAATAGGAAGTTTGATAAAACTTATTCCAAAGAGAAGATACCGGCATACATTGTAGTTATTGATGAATGCATAAAAGAGCTAGAAGACATGAAAGCCAAATTAGAAGGGAAATAAGATTGACGATCTTAGAGATTTCACTAGATAAAGAGCTGCCACATATAACCTTTAATTGGTTAAGCGAAGGGCCTAAAGAAGGTTTAGCGGCTATTTTTTTCAATTCTCAAGACGTCTATTTAAATAAAAATACTTTAACGGTTCACCTCAGGGACTTTATCGTAAATTATGTGAAAATTTGGCAAGGAGTAATAGAAATAATAGGTGAGGACAAGGTATTTTTTAGTCCAGAAGTTAAGAAAGTTATAGCCAATATTAATGCTACTAGAGAAGGGTTAAAATTTCCCAGAGAATATTTAGAAGTTAATTTAATACAGGAAAATTTAGAAAAAAAAGGTTGGGGATCTTCAACCACTGGTTCTGGAGTTAGAAAGTTAAAAACTTATCAGGCAGAAAATGTATCTAAAATGGCGACCTTGAAGGGTTCTGCAACATTTTCGGTTCCTGGAGCTGGTAAAACAACTGAAGTACTGGCTTATCATGTTTTAAGGTCCGGAATTAACTCTCCTTTTTTAGTCATTGCACCCTTAAATGCCTTTAGTGCATGGGAAGAAGGGATAGCCGATTGTCTTGGGCATGACCATTATTTGACAAGACTTAACAGCAGAAACATAGAAGCAGAATTGAATAATTTGGAGGATAAAAAATTTATAATTAGCTATGACCACACAGCGAAAGAGGAAAATTTGATTCTTCTACAGCAATTTTTGATGAGCAATCAATGTCCTTTATATATAGACGAAAGTCATCGTATCAAGAATCCTAGCTCTAAAAGATATGCAGCCGTGAGTAGATTGGCTATTCATTCAACTGATAAAGTCATTATGACTGGAACTCCAATGCCTCAAAGTGAAGCAGATCTAGTTTCTCAATATAATGCAATCTATCCTGAAAATCCTATCTTGGATGAATATGAAGCAGTAGAAAGATTTAAACCAATTTTTGTAAGGACCCCTAAGAGTAGATTACAACTTCCTGAATTAATTATTAATGACCCGATAAAAGTTGATATGAACCCTGTTCAAGGAGAGATATATCGATTATTAATCGGAGAGATATGTGCCTTGCACTCAGAGCTAAATCTTTCCAGTAGATCTTATTTGCGAGATTTAGGAAAACCTATCTTAAGGTTGTTAATGTTTTTATCTAATCCTACCTTGGTCAAAGATTACTTAATGGAGAGAGAGCCTAACTTAGCTTCATCGTTGATAGATGAGGGCAATGGACCTAAGGTAGACAAGGCTTGTGAACTCGCAAGAGACCTTGTTAATAAAGGAGAAAAAGTATTAATTTGGAGCTCTTTTACGGATAACGTTGAAATAGTAGCTGATTTACTGGATGACTTGGGATCAGAGTACATCCATGGTGGTGTAAAAACCGGTAATGAAGAGGATATTTTTTACAGAGAAGGAAAAATAAAGAAATTCAAGGAGGACAAAAATACAAATATTCTCGTAGCTAATCCAGCAACAGCAGGAGAAGGAATAAGCTTACATATGGTTTGTCACAACGCAATATATATAGACAGGACATTTAATGCAGCTCAATATATTCAGTCTCAAGATCGTATCCATAGAATTGGACTACCTCCAGACCAAAAAACTAATATTCATTTAATTCAATTAGCGATTGACGAAGATGAATATTTAAATGACAGACTTAATGAGAAGATTTCTGCAATGAATTCTTTTTTAAATAGTGCAACCCTAGAACCTAATCCGGCTGATTGGAAAGACGTATCCGAACCCTCAGATTCAGAAATTTTTGGAATAGAAGAAGACGATAGTGATTACGTAAAACAAAATTTTGATAACAATGAAATTAAAGGTTTATTCGATTTTATAAGAGAAAAAAATAAAAATAAGTGATAGAGTTAAGTACACGAAGTCTAAATTCAGCCTGTGACTTAATTAAAGACTTTCATATTTATAATATTTCTAAAGAAGATTTTGAAGGATGTAATAGAGGAAATTATGTCTCTCTAGGATATAAACTTTTAAATCAAATAAACTCTTTTCAAAAACAAACATCACTTTTAAAACTTAACATAGAATATAGCTTATCTCCAATAACTCTAAGGCAGGATTTAATTAAGGAGTATCTAATAAAATCTCGTCCTTATTACCTAAATTCTATTGTTTCAGGAAGATCTATTTTTATACGTCAACTTCCTAAAACAGCCTGGCAGTGCTTTAAAGATGCCAAGCTATTAACAGTACAAAGCTGTGAGTGGTGGGATGACCTTCAGAAGTTTGTTTATGCTAAAAAAGAGTATGAAAGACTAGATACTGGAAGAAGGGCTGAAAAGAGAACTTTATGTTTTGAAGAAAAAAGAACCGGTAAAAAACCGAAATGGAAAGCTTTAGAGAACAATCTGGTTGGTTATGATGTTTTATCTGTAAGAGATGAATTGTCTAAAAAACCACTAGCTGTTGAAGTAAAAGGAAGTCTTCTTCCTATAAAATCAGCAGTTTTTTACATTACCAGCGGAGAATGGAAATATGCAATGTCAAATGAGAGTCATTGTTTCCATATCTGGTCTTTAAATGAGAATAAATTAGCAATTCTAAACAGGGAACAAATTAAGGGTCATGTACCTGCCAATTATGGAGAGGGTAAATGGACCTCAGTAGCAATAAACTACTCTTTAT
>MDTD01048830.1_pt1 | contig 13634 bp, 14 predicted proteins | sample 811221 | NCBI WGS metagenome assembly MDTD01 (sample SAMN05326646, study PRJNA326480) | marine metagenome | isolation source: seawater | place: Pacific Ocean: South West | collected 2011
CCAATATTTTTTTTTTGCATTATAAAATTTTTAAATAAGACTTTTCGCAATTTCAGTAAGTGATTTTCCTACAAATTCAATTTCACTTTCTTTAAGATTAAAGCTAGAAGGAATATCTAAAGTTTCTTTTCCAAGTTTTTCTGCATTTGGTAATGAAATGTTATTATATTCTTTAAAGAAAGGATGTTTGTGCAAAGGTAAATAGCCTTCTCTAACAACAATATTTTTTTTTAACGCTTTTTCTTTAAAAGTTTGTAAATTGATTTTTTGATCAATTAAAATAGTATATCTCCACCATACTGTTCTGTGCTGTGGATCAGATTTAATAATTTTTATTCCTTCTGCATTTTTAAAAATTTCATCATAAATCTTGGACATTTTAATTTTTTTTTTTATATTTTCTTCAAGTCTTTCTAATTGAGCTAATCCAACAGCAGCGTGTAAATTGCTCATTCTGTGATTCATCGATATTTCAGAAAAACCGTCTCTTTCCTCTGGTCTATTTACTGAAGGTGGATTTTTTAAATTTTCAAATCTATCTGCTAAATTTTTATCATCGGTTGTAATCATTCCACCTTCACCGCTAGCAATAAGCTTGTTATGAAAACTATGAAAATTATAATGGCCAATACTTCCTACCATTTTATCTTTGTATTTTGCTCCTGTTGCTTGGCAACAATCTTCAACTAGATAAATACCTCGATCATCACAAATTTTTTTTAACTCAGTCATCTCTGCCGGTCGTCCATAAAGATGGGTTGGGCTAATAATTTTTGTCTTACTTGTAATTTTTTTTAAAACATCCTCTGGTGAAATGGTAAATTTATTTTTTGAACAATCTGCAAACACTATCTTAGCACCTGATTGGTGCATTGCAAAGGCATCTGCAGTAAAAGTTAAAGATTGCAAAATAACCTCATCCCCCTCTTTAATTTTTAATGTTGGACAAAGTAAGGCTAGAGCACTTGTTCCACTCGCACAGCTTACAGCATATTTTACACCAATATAATCTGCAAATTTTTTCTCAAATCTTTTGACAAAGGGGCCTAAACTACTGATCCATCCACTTTCTATAGCCTCTTTAAGATATGACGTCTCTTCTTTACCTACAAATGGTTCGTCTAATTCAAACATTTTAATTTTTCCTTAGTATGGCTAATACTGACCAAGAGTCTTTTTTTATTTTTGGACTAGAAAGTGTAAAAAATTTCATTATTTTTAATTTATTTTTTTTTGCAAGTTTTTCAATATATTTAGTATTGTAATACTTCATATAATGCTTTCCTTGAAGGTTTTTCATGACTTTATCTTTTTTGTTAACAATCTTTATGGAAAAATGAACTTTTATAATTTTTTTTTCTTTAAACCAGATAGGACTCGAAGATTTTATATATTTAAAGCCACTGTTTTTTATAATTTTAGTTCTTTTTAAGGGTTTCAATTTTTCTACAGCGGATTGATTCCAAAAATCGAAAATAGCTATACCATTTTTTTTAAGGTATGAATTAAGATTTTTAAAAAAGGTATTTGCATCATTTTTATATTTTAAAAAACTTAAAACATCAAATAACGAAACAACAATGTCAAATTTTTTTTTTAATTTTAGTTTTCTTATATCTTTTACAATAAACGATACATTTTTCTTATTTCCGATTTTTTTTTTTGCAATATCGATCATGGACTTGCTAATATCCACTCCTGTTATTTCATAATTTTTTTTAGCAAAGTATTTAGTATAAGAACCAGTTCCACATCCTAAATCTAAAATTGATTTTGATTTAGGGTTATATTTTTTTAAATATTTTAAAATAAAGTCAAATTCTTTTTTATAATTTTTATTACTATAAATATTGTCGTAAATATAAGAGTACTCTTTGTAATATCCTTCTTTCATTTATTTTAGGAATTTATTTTGCTGAATAAATAAAATCAATCATTCTCATGACTTCTAAACCATCTTTTGCAGACGGTGAGGGCTGATTGTTGTTTAAAATTGTTTCAATAAGTTTTTCCATCTCCAATTTATATGATTGCGGTTTAATTTTACTAAAGTCTTTTGAAAGAATTTTATCTTTTTTCTTATTGTACCAAAAAATTTTATCTCCCCCGTGGGTATCAAATCTACCGTCAACATTTATATATCCATCTGTGCCATTTAACTCAAAAAAGAAATATCCGGAAAGTAATCGCCATGAACAAAAAATCGAAGCTGTCTTGCCATCTTTAGTTTTGAAAAAACCATTTGCTGTATCTTCAACATCTATATTTTTCCAATATGAATTTGAAACACTTCCACCTCCAGAGACAAATTCACCCATAAAAAATCTAGAAAGTTCTAACAGATGGCAACCGTTATCTAGCAAAGTGCCTCCACCACTCAAATCTTTATTCCAAAACCATGTATCTTTTAGTCTCTCACCATTATGTCCTATTCGACCGCTAAAAGATAAAACCTCTCCAATTTCTTTTTCATCCAAGAGTTTTTTTGCATACATGACACTTTCAAAATATCTATGATTTGAACCCATTTGAAATACTGTTTTAGATTTTTTTGAAATGTTATAAATTTCTTGAGCTTCTTGAAAATTTCTACAAAGTGGTTTTTCACAAAAAACATGTTTACCTGCATTTAAAGCATCTTTTATTAAGGGCAAATGAAATTTATTGGGTGTACAAATACATATAACGTGAATATTTTTATCTTTTAGTATTTCTTCAAAACTTTTTACGTCTACGTTTAAAATGCTTTTTGCTTTGTTGGCATTTTCGGTACTCTTATCACAAACTGATAATAATTTAGCATTATTGCACTCTTGAACAGCTTTAGCTCTTTTTACACCAAATGATCCTACTCCTACTACACTAAAATTTAACATTAATTATTTTTCTTTAATTTTATAATTTGTTCTGAAACGTAATCTATATCTTCATTACTGATTGTATTTCCTGAAGGAATATAAAAACCATTTTTCATAATAAAATTTGCATTTGGACAATCACCCTCTTTAATGTTTGAGTTTTTTTGCAATATTTTTTGCATGTTGATTGGGACAAATGCGTCTCTAGTATCAATGTTAATTTCTTTTAGTTTTTTCGTCAAATCATCTCTGGAGATTCCAAAGTTTTCATCTAAATATAAGTTGAAAACCCACATAATGTACTTATTAGTATTTTTATCAATGGCTGGAATATTTAGACCTTTTACATCTTTTAAATTTTTTCTATAACGACTATCAATTCTTTCCTTTTGTTTAAAAATTTCTGAAATTTGGTTAAATTGACCTAATCCCATTGCTGCGCTAACATTGGGGAGTCTGTAATTAAAACCTATGTCTTCATGCATGAATTTATTCTCTTTCCCGTAACAAAGATTTTTAAATCCCCTCGCTTTGATTGCAAGTTCTTCTGAATTAGTAGTTACCATTCCCCCTTCACCGCAAGTAATTGTTTTATTTGAAAAAAAACTAAATGCACCCACATCTCCAATTGATCCGACTTTCTTGCCTTTATACTCAACCCCGTGGGACTCTGCGCAATCCTCTATAACTTTTAAATTATATTTTTTTGCTATTCGCATAACAGGATCCATATCTACTGCTTGACCAAACAGATGAACAACCATAATAGCTTTAGTTTTATCATTGATTTTTTTCTCGATTATACTTGTGTCCATTTGCCAAGTCTCTTTGTGAATATCGATAGGTATTGGTTTCGCGTTACAATATACAATTGAAAATGCACATGCCATATTTGTGCTGCTGGAAACTAATACTTCATCTCCATCAGTAACACCAACGGTTCTTAAGGCGAGATGCAAAGCCGTTGTTCCGCTAGTGGTAGTAATACCATGTTTACAACTAACAAAGTTACTAAATTTATTCTCAAATTCTTTTACATATGGACCTTGCCCTACAAATGATGTGTCTAAGCAATCTTTAATAAAATCTTTTTCTTGTTGGCCAATTGAAATATCAAAAACTGGAATTTTTTTAGGATTATTTTTATTCATTTTTTTTTATACATTACAATTAAATTTTAATCAAAAATTTATTTTAACTTATAAAGTTGCGTGTTTAAGTAAGTAAAGTTTATTAGTTTAGAACTTATTTTACATAAATTAGTTTCACTCATATATTTAAGATTAAAGGGTTCTTTTGTCAAATCGACAGCGCTATTTAAATGCAGCCTTACGTTAGGTCCAGTTATAATATTTAAATTAGGTGTAAAATTTTCATCATTTGGAAAATGTTCTGTGACAATTAGGTATGAGTATTTATTTTTTATTTTTTCTAGAAATTTAATAATCATTTCATTTGATAGATGTTGTAATACTAAACGTACAATGCATACCTTTCCATCAGGTAAAATGTCTTTTGTAAAATCTAAAGTCTTAAAGGAAACGTTCGGATAGTTATATTTTTTTTTATTGCTTAAGATTAAATCATCAAAAATATCACAGGCAACAAATTTATTTGTTAAATTTATTAAATTTGATGAAACTTGAAAGTCTCCACAACCAAGTTCGACCACATCTGGTTTTTCTTTAAATGATTTTAAAAATTTACTTACTTCTTTAATATATTTTTCGGTAAATACTTGCTCATGTGATCCAAGTCCTGAATAATACTTAAAATTTTTTTTTTGATTGTCAGGTGTCCAGACTTTTTCTTTATATATTTTTTTAAATACTTCTTCGTTAGACATGCCTTTATATTTTAAAGTAACTAACCTACTTTTCAAGTTTCGTATAGATTTAATAACAGATTTAGGTAGTATAAATTTTAAAATATTTTTTATTATTTGTAAGATCACTTTCATAATTTAAGAATTTTACCTTGTTAGCTTATAAAGAATTTCAGTATTAGTTTGATTTTTAATCTTTTTAGATGTCATAAAATCATACTTGTATTTTAGATATCTTTTTTTATTTACTTTCATACAAATATTTTTTTTATCAAAATTTTTATTTATATTAATGTTTTTCGCAGACAAAATTTTACTCATAATCTTCATTTCAGAAAACATAATTGGGTTGTGTTTTATCATTTGATGGTTATGGATAAAAGTTATTGGCTTGTTATATATGACACAATAACTGACTGCCGTTGTCGCACTTATTGATAATACAAATCTACAGTTAGAAATAAGCTTATTTGAAGCGTCTAAGTCTTTTGAAACTATAAACTTTTTATCATAGTAAATGTTTTTAAAATTTCTAACTGCAGGATGAGGTACTATAATTACTTTAGATTTGAAAACTTTTTCAATGTTACTTAAAAAAGAATTTACATCTTTGTACCACTTTTTTTTGTCATAATTAATTTTATATTTTAGATAAAATTTATCTCCTATAAAAGCTGGTGTTCTAGCATCTAAAAAAACGATGAAGTTTTGTTTTTTTTTCTTTATAAATTTTTTTTTATTAACCAAATAATTTTCAAAATCTGAAGCATGAAAATCAACAAATTCTATTTCTTTTGCCTTTTTCATTTTAGGCAATAAAAAATTTTTAGCAGTTGAACCACAAGTTGTTGCATATATTTTGTTAAACTTTAAAAAACTTACTAATTTTATAAAAAAAATATTTTTTAAAATAAGTATTAATCTCGATTGATTCAAAAAAAGATATTTGAAAAATGTTTTAAATTTCGCATTAATTGATTTATTAGCTGTATATTCGTAAACTTCTGCCGAGTTCATTTCAATGATATTAATCTTAAATTTTGAAAGCAAATAGTGAATATAAAAACTTTTAAATGAATCAAGTGAATAAGAAGTTAAATTTACTAAAGCTAATTTTTTTTCTGATTTAATAATTTTGACTAAATGTTTTTCCCAATCCTTGATCTTTTTAAAAACTATAATATTTTTATCATTTTTTCTTTTGAAAATATCTTTTCTATTTTTTGAAATTATTTCAGATATATCGTGGACTTCAACTTTACCCTTAAATTTACTTTTCAATCTTGCTATTTGATATTTTTTAAAAAAAAAATTTGTAAACTTGTATGGAAATAAAATAATTATCATTATTTAAATTTTTTAGATAATAGTTTGATAATTTTTTTTTGGTCATTTTTTTTTAAACCAAAACTACTAGGTAAACATAAACAAGATGAAAAGATTTTTGCAGAATTTTTTATCTCAAATCTTTGATATTTTTTAAAAGGTTTTTGTAAATGATTAGGATACCACACAGACCTGGTTTCAATACCTTTTTGACTAAATTTTTTAATTATTTTATTTTTCGAAAGTCCATATTTTCTCTTGTTAATAATTAATACATTTAACCAGTTGTTTGACTTACACTTACTTACTAAAGACAAGATTTTTAAACCTTCTATTTTATCTATTTCCCTTTTATAAAATTGATTAATTTCATTCTTTTTTCTTAAAACTTTTTTGATATGTTTTAATTGAGCAATTCCTACACTTGCGTGTAAATTTGAAAGAAGAATATTGTATCCAACATCATCATGAATGAATTGTATGGGATCTTTTTTAGCCTGAGATGAAAGATAAATAGCCTCTTTATACATTTTTTTATCTTTCATTGAAATTAATCCACCACCGCCTGACGTGATTAGTTTATTTCCATTTAATGAGTAACAACTTAGGTGAATTTTATTATTTCTTTTTTTATCTAAGCTATATGACCCTAAACTTTCTGCAGCATCTTCAATTATTTTAATTTTTCTCTTTTTGCAAAATGATGTGAATTTATTGTCTAAATCAAATAAATTTCCGAAAGTATTTACTATTATGATTGCTAAAATTTTTTTCTTTGTCTTCTTATTAAAGCAAAATCCATTCTTAGTAAAAGTATTTTTTTCTACAAAGGAATAAAAATTTTCTTTATCTAGTAAAAGATCTTTATCACAATCTAAGAAAACTGGTTTGCAATTATTATAGATCGCTGAATTTACAGTTGCTATAAAAGTAATTGTGGGAATTAATATTTCTTCATCCTTTTGTGGATGCAGCAGCCTTATAGCTAATTGAAGAGCTGAGGTACAATTTATTGTAGCCAAATTAAACCTTCCAGTAGTAAATTTAGCAAATTTTTTTTCAAAAACTTTAACAGCTTTTCCGCCTGACGATATCCATTTATCTTTTAAAATTTTTTTCAAATTTAAAATTTCATTACCAAAGAAGAATGGTTCAGATAATTTTATCATATTAATCCTTAATTTTCTGAATAACTCTCATTAATGCTAAGCTTTCTTTGAGTGTACATGTATTAACGATTTTGCCTGAAATAACTTCTCTCATTTGTAACTCATATGTATCTATCATGCGAAAATTTGTAAATTTTTTAGTAATTGTTTTTGTATTGCTAATTATTTCTATCTTATTTTTAATTAAGTCTCCTTTCAGACTAAATCCAAGTCCATCAATTTTAATTGACCTATTTGGTATTTTAGAAAAAAAATTTAAATTTAATTGTAAAATACTGTTATTAATTTTCCCGGTTAAATTTAGAATATCATCGGTATCAATTTTTAAATTTGATATTTTTTTATTTATTTTAAAAGATACTTTCAAATTTTTAAATATCCATTTTAAATAATCTAATTCATGACTTAACTCTAGCAAAACACCTCCACCTAATTTTTTTTGAGCTGAAACACTTTTTGTATAGTTGGTTTTTCTCCATAATGGTAAATAAGATTGGGAAGTTACTTCTATTAAAAATAATTTTTTTTTCTTAATATAATTTTTAATAAATCCTAAAATAGGATGAAATCTCAAGTTATAACCAATGAAATATTTGTTTTTTAATCTTTTAGGCGTTTTATAGCTTCTTTCAAAAACAGGTTTTTCAATTAAAACTTTTTTGTTTGTAAAAGTTTTTTCAATTTTTTTTAGTTGGGAAAAATGTTTGGATGCTGGTGAACATAAAATTATCATATCAGGATTAAAAATTTTTAATTTATTTATTTCTTCAAAGTTAAAAAAATCAAATTTTTGAGAAGATAATTTCAAAATTTTGATGTTTGGTTTAATTTTTTTTAAGACAAAAATATGTTTTTTAGAAATCGATCCTAGTCCTATTAAAATTATTTTTTTCATAATTTCATATCCACTTAGCCATATTAATCTTGTTTTGAATGATTAATTTTCTCGCTTCTTGAAGACCATTTCCAACAAAATTTAAAAGGTTTGCAGTCGCGATTGAGTCGATACTCTTGCTTTCTAATGCTTTAACTAAATGTTTATAATTACCAGCACCTCCGGAATAAATGATAGGTTTTTTAAAATTCCTTGGAATGTATTTTAATATTTTAAAATCAAAACCATTTCCTGTTCCATCCATATCAATGGAGTTCAAAATCACTTCTCCAATAGGTAGTTTTGAAATTTTTTTAAAAATATTTTTAATATTTTGATTAATTAAAATACTTCCATTATTTTTAAAAAAGGAAAATTTTGTATCTTGTTTTGAGTAATCTAATGAGCCCACTATACATTGTTCCCCAAATGTGTTTGATATTTTATTAAGCATACTTTCATTAAACAGATTTGTGTTTATTACTAATTTATCTGCACCAGCTTTTATATATTTTTTTGCAATTTCTAAGCTTGAAATTTTTCCTCCAGCAGATATTGGAATAAAACATTCTTTGGTAAAAATTTTAATAATTTCAGTAAAATTATTAATTTCTGTTTCATTTCTCGCCACATTTAGTAAAATTATTTCATCAACTGAATTTGCTATAAGTGAAAAATCATAGTTTTTTTTTAACCATTTATAATTGCCTATTTTTTGTAATCTAAAGTTTCTGCTTAAATGAAATGATCCCTTTTCAAATAGAAGAGTAAATATTAATCTTTTTCTTAACATTATGTTAAATTTAAAAAATTACTTAATAACTTGATACCGTTTGATTGACTTTTTTCAGGATGAAATTGAGTGGCATAAATATTATCCTTGATGAATGAAGACATAAAATCAACGCCATAGTTCGTTTTTGAAATATTATTTTTCATTTTCTCAGGTAAAATTCTATAAGAATGGACAAAGTAAAAATCAGTGCCAGGTGACAAATTTTGAAATAATTTATTTTTTTTTTCGAAATATACTTGATTGAAGCCTACGTGAGGAATTTTATTAAGAGTTTCTTTGAAAGAAAATTTTTTTACTTTATTAGGAATTATTTCTAAACCTTTGGTATATTTTTCTTCCTCGCTTGAGGTTGCTAAAAGTTGCATCCCAAGACAAATACAAAACAAAAAATCTCCTCTGGAAATTATTTCCCTAATTGCGTTATCCAAGGAATTTTTTTTTATAATCTTCATTGCTTTGTTAAATGAACCAACACCAGGTAAAATAGCAATATTTGATTTTGAAATCTGTTTAGCATCTTCTGAAATTTTAACTTTTGCTCCTAGGTAATTAAATGCGTTGTATAAGGATCTTATATTTCCCATACCGTAGTCAATTATAGTAACGTTTTTAGGTTTCAATTTATTTTAAATTTAGGTTGCCAGAGCCCATTGATTTTTTTGAAAAGTTTTTTGTTTGCCCACTTGTCGAGTATTAAATTAAATTTACTCAGTGAAATTTGAAAATAATCTAAGTATAAATTTATAAATTTTTTTGGATAATGATTATCGTAAAGATTTACCAAGTTAAGAGCTTGTGCTCTTGTCATTGCGCCTCTTCTTATTTCAATACCTGCGTCTTGTGTTGCCCTACCGAACCCAAACTTTAGATACATCATATAGGTGTGAAGTGCATACAGTGCCTGATCATTTTGCGCAAAGTTAGTAAATGTGCTTGTATTAGACTCTGAGTGCTCTTTAAGCCCGCAGTGCTTCTTGGCAACTAAATAATTCCTATATGGGTCCCAATTTTCAAAATATGACCAGTGAGTTAATTTAATTTTTTTTAATCTTTTATCGCTAGGAAATTGAAAAAAAATTTTTTGTGAATTTTGAGCTTTAATTTTTTTTAAGATTTTTTCATATCCTCCTTCAAAATAAATTTTTTTTGTATATAATGCATCAAAAAAAGGTTTATTTTTTGTTATGTCAGAACCACCATATTCTACTTCACCATCTTCTCCGTAAATAATTAAATCAATGTTCATTGACACCGCTAATTGCAAAACAGAGGTAAATATTGAAATAAGCCAACCGTAATATGGAAAGCCTTTATGTTTAAATCCTAGTTTATTCAAATCTCTCATAACATTTTTGTTAGGAGTAATATGTATATGATCATATCCAGAATTAATAAAATTTTTTAGATTATCATTTCCAAGATCGAGTTCTAAAGGTGGTCTTACAGTTACACATAATGGATTAATTTTAAATTTCTTCTTTAACATATAGGAAATATATGAACCATCCTTTCCACCGCTTACCGGAACTATACAATCATAATAATTTTTTTTTTTAGAAAAAAATTTTTTCAGGATTGATTGTCTTTTTGACCAATTTATTTTTTTTTTTTCATCAACCCATTGACAAGCATTGCAAAATCCTTTTTTATCAAAAGTTATTCTTGGTCTAGTAGAGGTATTCAAACAACTTTTACACCAAAACATTAGACTGCTGACCACCCTCCATCAACCACTAAGGATGTGCCGGTGATATAAGAAGAAGCATCAGATGCTAAAAATAAAACTGGATATGCAATTTCAATTGGCAATGCTAATCTTCCTAATAAACACATTTTAGAATAATTTTTAATAAAATTTTTATTTTGATTAATTTTTGATCCTTTAACATGGCCCTTAACACCTCCTGAACAAATTGAATTAACTCTTATTCCACTAGACGCATAATATGAAGCAAGTTGTTTAGAAAAATTTAGAATAGCTCCTTTTATTATTGAATAATTCATGTTTTCCTCTAAGTTTGTTTTCTTATATAGAGACATGTTTTGTCCCAAAAAACCATATATTGAATTTAATAAAATTATTGAGCCTGCAATTTTTTTTTCTTTCATTTTTTGACATATTTTATGTGCTGACCAACAATAAGAATTTTGATGAATATCTACATTTTTTCTTAAAATAGAAATTTTATTTTTTTTAAAAGAGCTTAGATTCCATTGTGAGGACACTGGATAAGAACAATTAATAAATATTTGAGGACAATCAAACTTTTTAATGAAGAACTCTATCCTTTCATCTAAATTATCAATATCAGAAACATCAAATTTTTGATAATAATAATTTTTTTTATATTTATTTTTATCTATAATTTTTCTTTTATTATCTAAATCCAAATTTACCACATCTGCAGAGTTTTCAAGTAACAACTGAATTATCTCTTTACCCAATAAACCAGATCCTCCAACCACAAAAACTTTTTTATGAGTCAAATCAAATTTATTTTGATAATTTTTTTTCATTTTTTAATAAGAGTTTTACTAGACATAAATCAAATTTATCATCTATATCAATAGATCTTTCTCTAGGCATAAGAAATATCTTCGTTTTAGTGTTAATAACCTTATTTTTTTTAATCAAAAAACTTCTTCTAAAAATATAAATTGATGCATTCATATCATAAACATTAGGAGCAGCTTGTCTTGTATTTATTCTTTTCTTACTTTTTTTGACTATCTGTAAATTTTTATCTTTGTACTCAACTTGATTAAAATATGGATTTTTATTAGCTTTAGTTACTGTGAATAAGTTATCACATCCTGTGCTTTGAAACTTTTTGACTGATCTTTTGATGTCAGTCACTAATCTAAGCGGAGAGGTTACATCTAAATCAACACAAATATCAAATTTTTTATTAAAAAATTTTTCAGCTGCTTGATGTGCGTGCTTAATTACTTTTAATTTTGGAACGTTATCTTTTGATAATTTTTTAGGTCTCAAAAAAAAACTTTCAGCTCCATAATATTTTCCAATTTTTTGAATTTTTTTCGAGTCTGTCGAGAGAATTACTCTGTCAAAAATTTTTGATTTAATTGCTTGTCTGATAGAATAAGCAATTAATGGCATATTTGAAATTTTTTGAATAGCTTTGTTTCTGATTTCTTTAGAACCAGACCTAGCGCATATTGTACATAATATTGACATTTGCATTTATTCTTCCAAAACTTTTTTAAAATCTGATAATTGACCTAAATCAGTCCATGAATTTTGTGATATTTGATAAATTCCAACCTTTTTTCCAAGAGTTAAACATTTTTCTATTAGATCTGTCATTTCAAATTTTTTATTTTTCGGAATTAGTTTTATTATGTTTTTATCAGCAAAATATAATCCGGTGTTTGCAATAAAATTAACTTTTGGTTTTTCTTTGATTGAAACAAGCTTTTTTAAATTAACTTTGCAAAAACCATATGGAAAAACGTGTTGCATACTTGATACTGCTAAAGTTAGAACATTTTTTTCTTTTTTGTGAACATGATAAAAATCAACATAATCAATTTTAAATAAGGTATCACAATTAGCAATTAGAATGTCTTGTGATTTCTTTTTCTTATCAATCAAGTTTATACCTCCTGCAGTTCCAAGAGGTTTGCTTTCTTTGAGAAAACTTATTTTTAGACTTTTATAATTATTCAAAAAATAAGATTTAATTAAATCAGCTTGATTATTTAATATTAAGAAAAATCTATTAAAATTAAAAAATTTGAGACCCTCTATTATGTGTTCCAACATCGGCTTATTATTAATTGGGATTAGAGGTTTGGGTAAAATTTCTGTTAATGGTTTAAGCCTCTCTCCTTTGCCACCTGCCATAATAACAACATCAATATTTTTAAATTTCAGTATCTCATTGTCTGATTTAAAAATTTCATCCCAAGTTATAATTTTTTTAACTATATCAAAATCATCAACTACAGGTAATATTCCATATTGATGATTTAAAAAAATTTCTTTGATTTTTTTTCTATCGATTCTTTTAAGACTTATTTTTTTCGGTTTTTTATTATAAATATTTGTTATCTTATTTGATATTGCAATATTCTTTAAAATAGATTTTTGAATGTCTCCTTCAGAAATTGTTCCTAAAAGTTTTTTTTTATTATTTATAACAACTAAAGTTCTGGCTCCATTTTTTCTTATTTTTAAAATAGCACTCTTTATTGAAGCTTTTTCATCAATCAAAAATAAATTAAGTTTCCTCATTTTTTAATCATTTCTCAATTATAATCATAAAATTTTTTATAACAAATTCTTGATAAATTTACTTTTTTAATAATATTAATTATTTTATCTGAACTATTACCATTATCATAAGGGTTTTTAATTTTTTTTAAAAAAGAATTATTCTTTTGGAATAATAATTTTTTTATAATCTCTTTAATTTGTGTTTTTTTAAATTTTATATCTATTACGGATTTAGCTTTCACACGACCTGTTTGTCGATTTCCTAAATTGATTGTCCATTTGTTCAATGTTGGCATTTCGATTATACCGCTTGAAGAATTGCCAATCATTAAATCTACATTTTTACATATTGAAAAATATTTGTCATGTCCCAAAGATTTAAAAAAATATGCTTGATTATTTTTTTTTGTAAAATTTTTAAGTTGTTTAAAAATAAGTTTATAATAGGTATCAGCTCCAGGTGCTGTAAATATCAACGAAGTATCTTTTAAACCTTTTAAACTATCTAAAAAAATTTTTAAGTTTTTAAGGTTTGTTTTTTCATCA
>MDTD01196534.1_pt1 | contig 13634 bp, 9 predicted proteins | sample 811221 | NCBI WGS metagenome assembly MDTD01 (sample SAMN05326646, study PRJNA326480) | marine metagenome | isolation source: seawater | place: Pacific Ocean: South West | collected 2011
GCCCATGTACTTCTTGCCGTACATGGACTTCTCCTGCCACACGCCGTACTGCTCGCAGACGACCGCATCGTCGTCGGCGAGGATCGGAAAGTTCAGATCATGCTTGGCTGCGAACTTCGACTTGCTCTTGACATCCTGTGGCGAAATGCCGAAGACCGACGCACCGGCCTTCTCGAACTCGCTCTTCATGTCGCGGAACTGACAGGCTTCCTTCGTGCAGCCCGACGTGTCGTCCTTGGGGTAGAAGAACAGCACGACCGGGCCGCCAGTCGAAAGCGGCGAGTGCTCGGTGCCGCTCTGGTCGGTAAGGGTGAACTCGGGGGCCTTTGAGCCGATTTCGATCATCACGTCCATCTCCTGGGGTTGAATGCGGACATCATACGTCCCGGGAGGGATGCTCAGGGCATCCTTTCAACCGGTCTCCGGTCCGATGATCAACCCCACTGGGCACCCAGAACGGTCCGGCCGGCGATCCACCCCGGGATCGTGTCGCTAGAATGGATGACTGGAGATACCGATGCCCTACTACACCCATCTCGGAGAGATCCCGGCCAAGCGACACGTGCAGTTCCGTCGACCGGACGGCGCTCTCTACAGCGAGGAGGTCTTCGGAACGGAAGGCTTCGTCGGACCGACCTCGACGATGTATCACATCCATCCCCCGACCCAGGTCTCGGGCTGGAAGAAGCTCTACTCGACCAAGACCGAATACGTCGAAACCGACGTCATGCGCATGCGCCATCTCAAGTCGATGGACCGACCGCCCATGGGCGATCCCGTCACGGGCCGGGTCGTGCTGCTGGGCAACGCCGACGTCGAAATGAGCATCTGCATCCCCGCCGAACCGATGAACTACCACTACAAGAACGGAGCCGGCGACGAACTGCTGTTCGTCCACTACGGAACGGGCACCCTCCACACCAGCATGGGAACCCTTGCCTTCGGGCCCAAGGACTACATCGTCGTTCCCAAGGGGGTGATCTACCGGATGGAGTTCGATCCGCAGCCCGACGATCAACCGGCCGCACGGTTCCTGTGCTTCGAGACGATGAACACCTCGCATTTCCTGCCGCCCCCCCGGTACATCTCGAAGAAGACCAGCCAGTTCCTCGAGCATGCCCCGTACTGCGAACGCGACCTGCGCCTGCCGACTCTGCCGCTGACCTGGGACGAATCCGGCGACTTCGAGGTGCGCATCAAGGCCCGCGACAGCGTGCACTCGTACATCTACGACTACCATCCCCTCGATGTGGTCGGCTGGGACGGATGCTACTACCCCTACTGCTTCAACATCGACGACTTCTCGCCCATCGTCGGCAAGCACCACATGCCTCCCCCGACGCATCAGACCTTCGAAGGACACAACTTCGTCATCTGTTCGTTCTGCCCCCGGGTCCTCGACTTCCATCCGAACGCCATTCCGGTTCCCTACAACCACAGCAACCTCGACTCGGACGAGGTCCTCTACTACGTGGAAGGGAACTACAAGGCACGTCGAGGGATCGGTTCGGGGTCGTTCAGCCTGCATCCCCAGGGGATCCCGCACGGACCGCATCCCGGCACCGTCGAAAAGAGTCTCGGCGCCACCTGGACGGACGAACTCGCGGTCATGTGCGACACCTTCCGACCGCTGCACCCGACCGCGGCCGCACTCGAAATGGACGACCCGCACTACCCGGCATCCTGGGCGGAGTGGAAGCCGGGCGGCGACGAGAGCCCCGGCACCGAGTCCCACGACACCTGGTGACTACTCGGCCGGGAGCACCACGCCGGAACAGCTTCCGAGTCCGATGCGCCGGACGCCGTCCCCTTCGCACCACGCGGTGATCGTCAGTTCGTCTCCATCGAGCAGGAAGCGACGCTGGGTACCGTCAGGCAGATCGACCGGCTCGGACCCCCTCCAGGTCAGTTCGAGGAGGCACCCTCGGCTGTCCTTCTCCGGCCCGGAGACGGTGCCGGAACCGATCACATCGCCCGGACGCATCGGACACCCCGTACTGGTGTGATGCGAAAGCATCTGTGCGAACGACCAGCAGAGATCCGCCAGCGAACCACGCGTCAGGGTGACGGGATCCGTACCCGCCTCACGCATCGATGCGGAGGAGATCGAGACCTCGCACGTCACATCGAGCATGTCGTCCGTGGACGGCTGCAGATAGTCCAGCAACTCCGGGTCGTCGGGAAGCCGCTCCGGCCCCGGTCGCCTGAACGGCGCCAATGCATCGATGGTGACCACCCAGGGGCTGATCGTGGATGCGAAGTTCTTGGCGTTGAACGGACCCAGCGGCTGGTATTCCCACTTCTGGACGTCCCGGGCCGACCAGTCGTTCAGGATCACCACGCCGAAGATGCGGTTCATCGCATCGTCGATCGGGACGCGATCGCCCATTTCGTTCGCTTCACCGATGAACGCGCCGAACTCGAGTTCGTAGTCCAGCAGCCTGATCGGCTCGAAGATCGGGGCGCCGTCGTCCGGCTTGAGCTGGCCGTACGGCCGACGGATACCGGTTCCCGAGACGACGATGCTGCTCGCACGACCGTGGTAGCCGACCGGTAGGTGCAGGTAGTTGGGCAGCAACGGTTCTCCGTCGGGACGGAACATGCGGCCTACGTTCGTTGCGTGGTACCGAGAGGCGTAGAAATCCGTGTAATCACCCACCGAGGCGGGCATGAGGAGTTCGGCATCGGACATGGAGACCAGCAGATCGTCACGGCACTCACTTGCCGCATCCAGCAGATCCGCCACGAAGTGGCGGGTCGCCCTCCAGGCCTCGCGGCCGAGCCCCATGAACTGATTGAGTGAGGGGGCGCTGAGGGCGCAGGAGATCACTCCGCCCAATGCGCTGGTGTCGACAGGGTTGTCCTCGCCGAGGACGACGGCCTGCATGTCCAGTATCTGGTCCCCGATTCCGACGCCGATTCGGGAGGAGCCATCGCTGGACCTGAAGACGCACCAGGGGAGATTCTGGATCGGAAAGTCGCAGGCGGGATCGTTCGCGGACTCGACCCAGCTTCTGCGGGCCGGATCGTGGGTTCGGTCGGTGATGGTCATGGTCATTGCCCGGCCGTCAACAGGCCGAGGGCCTCCAGATCGTTCCAAGGGTCGTCGAAACTGCAACTGCCGAATGAAAGCGAGAACGAGATCCTCGCATCTTCGATCTCCTCGATGGGGAAACGGTGCTCCCTCCATTGGATCGCATCCTCGCCCATGATGAAGTCGGAAAGATCCTCGGCGGTGAGCATCGGCTTGATGTCGTCGGCCGTGATCTCCTCGCGGCTTCTGGCCAGGAGTGCGGCGGTGAACACATTGAGGAATCCGAACTCGTGCGCGGGAACCGCCTCGTTGTGATGCCGGAGAGGGTGATGCAGTCCGGCCGTGGCCTTCCAGGGGACATCGGCCTGTGCGCACTGCACGATGAAGTTGGCAAGTTGATCGACCTCGGGGTACAGCTCCGGACGAATGCCGCCCGTGCGCACCTTGGCCCCCGCATCCGACCCGACCAGTACCGCCAGCAACCCACGCAGATCCTCGTCCAGGGGCAGTTCGACGAACGGGAAGAGATCATCGGGCAGTTCGTCGAGCATCTGATCCAGCGCCATGGCGCCGGCCGCACCGAACTCCACCACATCCACCACCGCCCCGCCGCTTCCGTCGCTGGCCCATCTGCGGTTGAATTGATCGATGGCATCGATCTGCTTGTGGAACGGACTGTCGGCCGTCGGGGCGACGAGGGCGCTGATGACCCAGGGATCCTCGTCGACATCGGACGGCAGCATTCCCCTGGCCGCCGTCGCGAACTCGTCGAGGCGAGCGACCGGAACGATCACGCGACCGAGCATCCATCCGTGCTCGGAGGCGAGGCCACGCTTCCAGGATCGAACCATGTGATCCATGTCGAGTCGTGCGGGAGGAAAGAGCCCCGCAAAATCGATCAGGCCATCCATGAGGATCGAGAGGGACGCCTTGGGGCGAGAAAGTTCGTTCACGCCGACACCTCCGCCTGCAAGTCGGCTCGGGCATCCAGACAATGACGAATGCGTTTCAGTGAACGATCGCGGCCGAGAATCATCAGCGTATCGAAGATCGGTGGCGAGATCGTCCCGCCGCTGACCGCGATGCGGATCGGCTGGGCGATCTTGCCGACCTTTCCGTCGGCCCTCTGCTCCGCAAAGGAACCGATGAGATCTTCAAGCGATTCGGCGGTCCAGTCGGCGGACTCGAGAGCCGGAAGGATCTCCTCGAGCAGGTCGAAGCCGCACGGGGCACCGTTGAGCAGCGCCTTGCGAACCGGCTTGGTCGGCGACCAGCGAAGCGAGGAGCACGGTTCGATGAAGAATCGTCCACTGACCAGGGGGTCCAGCAGCGTCTTCGATCGCTCGTGATTCGCCACCGCGAAGCGTTCGAACTGCGTGTCGTCCATCCGCTCGAGGAACTCCGGATGATCCGAGGCGCAGAAGTCCCGGAGCATCCGGTGGAACTCGTCGGACTGGAGGGCCTGGATCGCATCGAGATTGAAGGCCAGCAGCTTCGCACGATCGAACTTCGCAGGACTCTTGAGCACCCGATCGAGTGAGAAGTTCCGACGAAGGAAGTCGGCATCGAATTGCTCGCGATCGTCTCCCGGGGACCACCCCAGCAGTGCGAGGTAGTTGACCACCACGCCGGGCAGGTACCCAGCCCGCCGGAAGTCCTCCACGTCGATCTCCGGCAGGTCGACGTCCAGCACCTTCGCCAGGGCGGTCGCGTGGGAGAGGTCCAGTTGACGGTCCTTCGATTCGAGCCATCGGCCCCAGACGTCCTCCGGCACCACCGGAACCCCGTCGACGCCCGGAGGCGGCGAGTCGATGCCGCGTTCGCGAACGGCGGTCCGCAGCGCCTTGTCCTTGTCCCGCTTCGACATCTTCGAGCCGTCGGGGTTGAAGATCAGCGAGAGGTGGGCGTAGGTCGGATGCTCGTAGCCAAGGGCGGACTGGAGCACCAGATGCTTGGCGGTGTTGTTCAGGTGCTCCTGGCCGCGTACGACATGGGTGACATCCATCAGGGCGTCGTCGACCACCACGGCGAAATGGTAGGTGGGATATCCGTCCGCCTTGCGGATGATGAAGTCCTCGAGCTCGCCGTCGGGCACCACCACCTCCCCCAGCACTTCATCGTGGATGACGATGGGACCGGCGGGAACCTTGAACCGGATGACGTGCGGACGCCCCTCGTCGATCCAGGCGGAAACCGTCTCGGGATCGAGTTCGAGCGCGGCGCGGTCGTACTTGTAGGCGATCTTCGCGGCCCTCGCCTCCGCCCGCTTGGCCTGCAGTTCCTCGGCCGTCTCGAATGCCGGGTAGGCAAGGCCGGACTCGATCAACCGGTCGAATTGGGCCGAGTAGATCTCGAGTCGCTGGGACTGCCAGTACGGACCGGTGTCTCCCCCGCCATTGCCTCCGTGCTCCGGGCCCTCGTCCCAGTCGACGCCGAGCCATTCCAGATCGTCACAGAACCCGAGACCGGCCTCGGCGGAAGATCGTTTCCGGTCCGTATCTTCGATTCGAAGCAGGAACCGGCCCTGCTCCCGACGGGCCAACGCCCAGCAGAACAGTGCGGTCCTGGCTCCGCCAACATGAAGGTGGCCGGTCGGACTCGGTGCGAATCGCGTGCGAAGCATGGTGTGGTTCCGGATTGATGGGGTCAGGCCTGAGCAGCCGTGCCCGGATAGGCCTTGATTCTCGAGACGAGGTACACGACAGGTCCGGAGCATGCGTAGAGCAGAAAGACGAACGCAAGCGTCTCCTGGAACCACCAGATGAACATCACGACCACCACCGCGATCCAGGCGGTGTACCCGAAGCTTCGGTTGACCCGCAGGTACCGGTTCGTCGCATGTCGATACGGAATTCCGGAGATCATCGCCAGCGCGACCAGCAGCGTGATGAACGGAATTCCGTAGGTGATCACATCCATGGATCCGATCACGAAGGCCGGGGGCGCATCGACTTTGGCAAGATGCTGATGCAGCAGAACCAGACTGGCGACCGTTCCGGCGGCGCCGGGCGAGGGCATCCCCCGAAAGGTCATGTGGTCACCGAGCCGACCCGCAGCCGTTTCGACGTTGAATCGGGCCAGCCGGAGTGCGGCACAGCAGATGTAGAGTGCGGCGATCGCCCAGCAGAGCCGGCCCAGCAATCCCGAGGAACCGGGCTGCATGATCGTCGCCGCACCTTCGGGGCCAATGGTCAGGCTGAAGGCGTGCAGCATGATGAACGACGGAGCGACGCCGAAGGTGATCATGTCCGCAAGGGCGTCGAGTTGCCCCCCGATCTCCGTCACTCCACCGGTCAGCCGGGCGACCGAACCATCGACACTGTCCAGGATGATTCCGAGCAGAATGAGCAGACAGGCCAGAGCCAGACTCGACATGCCCCAGAATCCGATGCTGTCGATCGGCCTCGTCGCGCAGTAGATGGCTGCAAAGCCGGCAATGAGGTTGCCAAGCGTGAACAGCGTCGGCCAGACACCGGTGGGCCCCAACGCCCGGAGACGTCGAAAGCTGCGACGATCTCGGGAGGGCCCCGTCAGGGACCATTCGTCCCGGTTCTCATCGACGTCATTCTGTTCGAAGCGAACCCGCATCCGCACATTCTATCAGGACTCAGGCTGCCGCTCAGCCCGCTCGAAGGGACCCGGCCGGAGGGGACGCAGGCGTCCGGGGGTGAAATGCGGAATGAACACCAGAAAATCGGACTCCTCCGCATCGGAGTCGACGGTTTGAGCCAGCAGAGCCCCGCCCAGGGTCCGGGTTTCGTCACCGGAGGGGATCCCTTCGGCCTCGTTTTCGACGACCGGGAGCCCGTCACCGCCGATGAGCACCAGGCATCGTCCGTGCCGGAGAATCGATTCCATGCGCAGCCCCTGCTCGCGCACCAGTTCCACCCGGGATTCCGACCCGACCAAACGGTCGTAGCCGATCAGCGGCATGGATTCGACGTACACCACGGGACCGTCCTCCATCATGGTGGACCAGGTCCGTCCCGGCAACGCCAACCAGGCCTGCTGGGAGTCGACTGGCACCCGTTCCGGCATCAGGTTCTGCCAGGTAAACGACTGGCCGATCCAGCGGACGCTGCTCGGATTCTCGTTGGACACGACGTCGACCAGATCCTCCAGGCGGTCGAGATCGAACTCGTAGTACTCCAGCCCTCTGAGCACCAGGGCATTGGAGCTCGCGAGGCGGGCCCCGAGTCCGTTGAGCGCCCGACGCACCTCGTCCCGGTCGGAACGCAGGGGATAGACCCGGACCTCCAGACCGTCGCCGACGATGGCCGGCGACGCCGAACGCTCCCTGAATTCAGGCACCGTATGGGGGACGTTCGCAGCGCAGCCCGCCATCAGCAGGAAGCCTGTAGCCGCCAGACTGCATGCGGTCCGATTCATTCATCCCCCGCCATGCCGCCGGATTCGTTGATCCGATCGATCAGCTGCCGGACCCGGGACCAGCCACGGCGATGATGGTGGAAGACGAGACGGGGAAGCTCGAGGTGATCCGACTCCTCGGGCAGGGCATCCGACTGCTCGATCGATCCGGTGTGCACCAGATCGGCGAACTCGTCGTTGAGAGCATCGAGGGCCTCGCCGGAAAGGCGGTGCCGAAGACGGATGACGAGGTGATCACCCACGTACCGCTTGGAATGGAAGACACGGTAGAAGTCGAGGATGTGACGGCACCCGTCCTCGGGCGACGACGCCCGATGAATCAGGCTGTAGTCCTCGGGACTGATCCAGCCGTTGTCGCCCAGATTCTTCTCGACGTAGTTCATCCAATGTTCCCAGTACACCCCGCCTTCGCCTTCCATCAGGACCACCGGAATGAGATTGGACTTTCCGGTCTGGATCAGCGTGAGCGCCTCGAACAGCTCGTCCTGGGTTCCGAAGCCCCCCGGAAACACCGCGACCGCATCCGCATGGGCCATGAACATGACCTTGCGGGTGAAGAAGTACCGGAAGCTGATCAATTTCGGATCGCCCTCGATCACCTCGTTGGCTGCGGTCTCGAACGGGAGTCGGATACGCAGGCCGAAACTGGCGTCCCTCGTCGGCCCCTCGTGCCCAGCCTTCATGATGCCGTCGCCGGCGCCGGTGATGGCCATCCAGGACTCCTCCGCCATGAGACGACTGAAGAGTCTCGCTGCGGTGTAGTCCACGTGGTCCTCAGGGGTCCGGGCCGATCCGTAGATCGAGACCTTCCGGATGCCCTTGTAGTCCGCGAAGACGCGCCATGAGGAACGCATCTCACGCAGCGCGTTCGTCATCATCTTCATCTGACCGGTGTCGCATCCGTCGTCGAGCAGACGGACCGCCGTGCGGATCATGTCGGCGGCGAGCCTTCGGTCCAGCTCCGAACCGCCATCGGTCAGTCGGTCGAGGAGACCTTCCGCTTCGACTCGGTAGGCATCGGGTTTTCGTGATCTTCGCGACATGCGTCTGTACTCCAGTCGACGATTATAGTGGGGACACCCAGGTCGAATCTGCATCCGGCGGTGACTCGGGGAACGGTATGACGAACACGTCCGGATCCTCGATCCGTCCTTCGACGCCGATGGCATAGAACCGGTCGAGCACCACTCCGATCACATCGCTCAGAATCGCCCAGCTCGAACGTGGACGCAGCACGGCGTCGATGCGCTTGGACGACCAGTCGAAGGAACCGGATCCGGTCAGCGAGAATGCCACATTGTCGCCCATGTGACTCTCGATGCGGATGTGGTCGAGCAGGATCTCGTCGCCGATCGTGTGGTAGTCCACGCTGACGAACTGCGGCGCTTCGACGACGGGCATGCTGAGCTGGAGGATCTGGTAGACACCGACCAGAACGGGAAGCGGTCCCATCTCCCCCTCGTAGAGTCGGATCTTGCCGTGTCCGACTCGATCATCGTCGCCGTCGATCGCGCCGGTCATGGACATGCCTGCGTACAGGCGTCCGTCGATCCGTTCGGATTCACCGCTCGAGTCGTCGTCACCAAACAGTGCCGACAGCGTCGAATCCGCCACCAGCACCTCCAGCCCCCACTCCCGGTCGCCCTCCAGACCGAACTCGCCCGAGGCATGCAGCTCTCCTCCCGCCATGTCCCCGGTCAGCGATATCAGCTCAACGGTGGACCGCACATCATCCAGCCGGAGCGCGACGTCGACATCGTGGATGATCTGATCCATCGCCTCCATTGCACCGAGAGCTCCCTCGAAATCGACCTCCGTGGCGACATCGGCGCCGGCCCGCACCCGCAGGCCCATGCGGCCATCGATTCCCACCAGGGGAATTCCGGCGATCAGGGCTGCGTCGTGGAAGAGCAGGTCACCGTCGAAGTCCACGCTCGTATCACCCGTTTCGGTATCCACATCGAGTCCGAGCCGACCACTGCGGATCGACGTCCCGTCCCCGTCGTCGTACGAGACGGCATCCAGCACCGCAACCGCCGAATCGGGCAGGACGGCCTCCGCATCCGGGGAACGGAGACGACCGTCGTAGTCGAATCTCAGATCGGCCCGCAGCCTTCGGCCCGGCACGATGTCTCCGGACACCACGAATGCGCCACCCTGGCTGACACCGGAAAGCGATTCCAGGGACAGGTTTCCGTTGAGGGCATCGAGTGAACCGCCGTCGAACTCGAGCGAGATCCCGGTCCCCCGATACAGAACATCGAGGTAGTCGGGTTCCAGCGAAAATTCCCATTGAAGCGGACGGCCCGGAACCAGTTCGACATCGACATCGGCGGCGAATCGACCGCTCATCTCCGCCGACCGATACACCCGTGCCGCCTCTGCTCCCGAGAAGACGTCGAGGAGATCCGGGATCATCGGGGACTGGAACCGTCCGTGCTCGACCTTGGCCCGCACCGAGACCTCATCGATTCGATCCATCCACGCCAATGATCCCGCAAGGGTGTACTGCCCATCGATCTGGTCGCCGGAACGGCCGTCGATCATCAGATCCTCCAGCGAGAGACCTCCCGATTTGATCCGGAGCGCCCCACCGGTGATGCGGATGCCCTGCTCCACGCCCAGCGCCTCGAACTGGATGTCCGCCTCGTCGATCCGAACCGAGACCGAATCGCTTCCTTGACCGCGGACATCCACGTAGACATCCATGGTGCCGGACGGCACCCATCGATCGTACAACTCGCCCAATACGCTGCGGGTCTCTCCTTCTGCCAGGTCCAGGAGACGTTCCTGCATGATGTCGCCCCTGACTTCCGCTTGGAGCCTCGTCAGTGGCGGGTCCGCAAGGTGATAGATTCCGCTCAACCTGAAGTCGATCGCATCGTTCGCGGCCATGCACTCGACGATCTCCACCTGCTGCTCGGTGGCGAAGATCGTCAGGTCGCCACCTTCCAGCCGCAGGCCTCGGGGCCAGAACGCTGCCGGCGCTCCGATGATTCGTGAGAAATGATCCCGCGGCCGTACCGAACCGTCACGAATCCGGATGAGCAGTCCGAACTGGGTCCCGCCGAGCGAGTCCACCTCGACCGTGCCGGCCACGGAGAGCAGTCCCTCGGCCTCCAGGGCCTCGATGAGATCCGATGCCTCGGGGGCCACGCGATCCATGGCCCGAATCAGATCCCGGGTCATCGGCTCGCCGACCACGTCGAGGTCGAGGATCCCCGACGACTGCTGGTCATCGGTGGGCAGATGGATCGCACCGCGGACCGTGCAGACCGTTCCGGACGGCGTACTGAACTCCACCACATCGGACCCGTCAGGCCCGACAAGCGTCAGGACGTCATCACGCCAGTCAATCGAACCGGCCGCGAGGGTGATCGGATAGGGAAACGAACTCCATGTGAGATCCAGATCCTCGAAGAGGATCCGCCCCTCGAGTCGGGTTGGCTGGTTCGGACCCGGAGACCGCAGAATGTCCAGGTCCAGACCCACCACTTCGTGTTCGTCGACCCGTTCGGCGTAGACGCGGGCCCCGTGTCGACCGAAGAGGCTCCGCAGGGTGGACGCCGCCTCGTCCGGAACGGCATCCATCAGGGTGGCGTCAAGCGGAAGATCGACGGCGGTCAGGCTGAGACCCACTTCGGAACCGGACCGAAGCGGCACCACGCGCCCCTTGATGCCGATCCGTGAATCTCCCGCCCCGGCCGCATCGAGGGAATGCACCGTGACGGTTTCCGCGTTGAACTCGATCTGTGCATCGAGGTCCTGCAGCGGATAGGGAAATCCCTCGTAGGCGCCCGAGGCATCGGTGATGCCGACTCGTCCCTCGAGCTGGTAGTCGATCACCTCGTCGCCGCTGAATCGACCGGTGGCCAGCAAGGCGATGCCGACGTCGCAGGTGCGTACGTCGAACATGTCGAGTATCTGCGCCACGATCTTCGGAAGATCCGCACGGTTGGCATCACCGGGTTGATCGCCGAGGTGGAACTTGTCCGTGCGGAGATCCACCACGAACGACCGCTCCGCACCGGGCCGGGCACCGATCGGATCGGTGATGGCCAAATCAAGTTCAAAATCCACCGCGGCCAGACGCAGTGCGGGATCCCCGAGGAACCGCCCCCGCAGACCGTCGATGCGGAAGCTCTTTCCGTTGTACATCAGCACGCCACGTTCCGCGATCATGCGGGGGATGCCGTGCTCCACGGTGGAAATCCGCTGATCCTCGAACCGGGCCCATTGCGAGTCGAGTCCGAGCTCGGACGGGAACGACATCTCGACGTTCTCCAGCGATGCCGAAAGCCGTGGACTCTCTCCTCGGGCGACCCCGAACGAGATCTCGTGCACGTCACCCTTGATGTCCATCTTTCTGCAGTACTCGCCGAACACTCCCGGAAGAAAGGCCAGTTCGTCGGCCAGATCGATTCCGGTCACGACCGCATCGAGCGACATGCCGGACCGATCGAATCCACCCTCGAGCACGACGCCCCCGACGCCATCGTCCTGTGCGAGTTCCCGCAGGGTGATTTGATAGCTTTGCGGGGCCTCGCCGCGCACGGCCTGCCCCTCGAACTGCCGCTCCCCGGTTATGCGAACCGCTTCCCCCTCGAACTCGCCCACCTCGAGAGTCAGTCGACGAAGCAGGATGCGATCCGGAAGACCGATCGCCCCGGTTTCCGTGCCACGGCCTTCGCCCGCGACGCCCTCCTCACTGCCACCGGCATCCGAGAAGAGGCGGCCGACATTCACATCCAGCGGGTCGTCGACACTGGTCGTGATTCGAAGAACCGCCCCGTCGACGTCGATCGACGTGACCGGAGGACCACCCCCGAACACCAGGGCGGACGGATTGACCTGCAACTCAAGTCGTTCGATGACCGCGATCTCACCCGCCGGACCGGCCAGATCCGGAGCCCGGATCGATATTCCCGCGAGTTCGATGTCGCCCCAGCCGAGCCACGAGGCGGACTCGACATCGACGACGCCACCGACTCGGTCGGAGAGGCTGGACTCCAGGACCGACACCAGCACCGCCGATCTGGTGAGCAGCCAACCGCTGACGGCAAGCACTGCCGCCGTGATGAGACAGAGCCAGGTCCCGATCAGGACGACACGTCGAAGTCGTGATTTGGCGTGGGCTGGCAAGGATGAGGCACCGGATGCGAATCCAACGGAACGAGGGTAGTGTACCTCTGCAAGCAACGATTCAGGAGGTTTCCATGCGAATTGCACTGACCGGCTGCTCCGGATTCATCGGCTCGACGCTGGCCGCACGATTTACCGCCCGTGGTGATCAGGTGACGGGCCTGCTCCGATCGACGAGCCGTCGCGACCACCTCGACGGCTCGCTTGATCGAGTCGTCGAGGGATCGCAGTGCGACCAGGACTGCTTCGATGCACTCCTCGACGGCGCCGATGTGCTCGTCCACAATTCCGTCGATTGGCGGTTGCTCAAGGACGAACGGATCGAGGAGCACTACCAATCCAATCTGGTGGGCTCGCTCCACCTGCTCGACGAGGCCGCACGCAGGAACATGCACGTGGTCTTCATGAGTTCCGTTGCGGTCCACCATCACATGCTTGCTCGATGGGACGGGCTCATCGACTCGCATCATCCGACTCGTCCCGGCAACCGATACGGCTCCCTCAAGGCCGCAATCGAATCGCACCTCTGGGGACTGCACACGTCGACCAACCTGTCGTTCGCCGCCATCCGACCCGCCGCCGTGTACGGACAGGACCCGCGGATCGAACGGACCATCGGCTACCCGATCCTCCGGGACATCGCCCGCGGCAAGGCGTACGAGAGAAAGGGCGGCGGCAAGTTCATCCACGTCGACGACGTCGCATCCGCGACCCTGGCGGCGGCGGATCGGTCCGGACAACCTCCCGTCCTCCTGCATCTGGCCGAACTGTACGCACGATGGTGCGACTGGGCGGACATCGCCTGCGAACTGCTCGACACCACGGTCCCCGTGGACCGGTCCAGTCCGCAGCAGCCGAGCAACAACTTCGATCTGGGGGAGCTCGCGGATGCGGGGGTGACACTGAGCCGCGGCATGGATGGAATACGCGAGCACCTGGCGACGCTCAGGGACCGGATGGCGAACGAAGGCAAGCTCTGATCAGGAGACGGGCACGCCCTGTCCGGGATCCGCTCCGAAGGACCGCTCGGCCAGATCGATCGCCCGACCGAGCGCTGCGGCCTTGTTCA
>MDTD01180870.1_pt1 | contig 13632 bp, 12 predicted proteins | sample 811221 | NCBI WGS metagenome assembly MDTD01 (sample SAMN05326646, study PRJNA326480) | marine metagenome | isolation source: seawater | place: Pacific Ocean: South West | collected 2011
ATGTGGAACTTTTGCAGTAGTAGTCAGATGCTTTATTTTTTCGTAATCTTTTGTTTTGCATAGTATGGCACCACCACCACCCGTGGTAATCGTCTTGTTTCCATTAAAACTAAGTGCTCCCATACTTCCAAAAAGTCCAGCGTGTTTACCTTTCTGAAAGCTGCCCAGTGCCTCTGCTGCGTCTTCAAGTACGTTAATATTATGCTTTTCACAGATTGTAGTTATTTCTGAAATGTGGCCAATAGCGCCAAAAGTGTGCATTGGTAAGCAACAGCGTATAACTTTGTTATCGGATTTTAACCGACAGTATCCGTCATCGCAAATATATGATTTTTCGTCTAAAAAACTAGCTAAAGCTGACGGTGAAAGACTAAGCGTCTCTGGGTCGATATCAATAAATATAGGTTCGCCTCCGCAGTACTTAACCGCATTTGCTGTCGCTACAAAAGTGAGCGATTGTGTAATTATATAATCGTTGCGCTGACACCCTGCGAAGTGAAGCATAGTATGAAGTGCCGCTGTTCCATTAACAACAGCCACGGCAGCTTCTGCACCAGTAAATTCGCATATTTTATTCTCAAATAACTCAACATATTTACCTACTGATGAAACATAAGTTGAGTTGAGAGCATCTGCTACAAGGGCTTTGTCCGTTTCGCTTATAACAGGACGGTGCAAAGGTATTACCTTTTCGCTAGGAAAATACGATTGAACAAAATTGATGAAGGTTTCAATAGTATCCATCTTAGTGTTTTCTCTGTGGTTTGAAAATTTATTTCGCCAAAAAACGATTTATATTTTTAAAATTTTTCACCATACAACAGAGCCTGCCTTAATAACTGTCCCCGACGCTATTTGAGTGCAGTGTGAAATTGTTGCGTTTGCTCCTATAAAAACATTGTCTCCTATAGAACAGTGGCCACACACTACCGCACCAGGTGCTATATGGCAGGACTGGCCAATTTGCGTATGATGCTCAATTGTTACACCGGTATTAATTATTGTATTATCACCGATTGATGCAAAACAGTTGACTATGGATCCATGCAAAATTTGAGCGGTTGGTGAAACACTAGCAGTTGGTGAAATATAACTCGATTTTGCAGATAATCCTACAAACCGAAAACCTTTATGAACAAATTTCTTCCAAATGTCATCTCTAAGATTACAGTTCGGTAACATACCTATTCCATTTAATAAAAAAGTAAGTTTCTGATCCAACGAAGTATGAATTGTTTCTTCAACATAAACATCATATTTATTTTTCAATAAAGTTTCCTCATTTATTGATTTGAGAATCAAACCACTTATGTTCATTTCATTTTCTAATATACAATTTTCAACGCTTGCGGCATGTCCACCAGCTCCAATCATGAATATTGAATTTTTTTTCACTTAATAAAATCACCTTTCGCACATTTTTGATTAACTAAACTTTCAATAATTTGAGAAATTTAGTCACCCCGTTTAACACCGCATTGTCTCTTTGCGTCTACTCTAAGATAAAAAAATATCACTCTCACAGATCACATAACTTTCAAATAAAATTTTTCTGGCTGGTTCAATATTTTTTTGCCTCGCTAACCATAGGAAATTTTAAAACATCGCTCAGCATAGCTGCAAGTTGACGAATTTTAAACACCAAATTTTTTAATCCTATTAGGCCCCTTGAATCAATGCAATCCGGGGCCTCTGCATTTTTAAGTATTAATTTTGTCAAACAATCTAGAGCGTACTGGTACAGATCCTAACGCCAAAATGTTCATAGTACCATGAATGGAAAAGCCGATACCGAACTCAAAATAATGTTTCAAAATTTGTTTTATTCATTGATCATTTGGCCTTTTTCATAGCTATTTTTTGAACTTTGGCCTAATAAATCCCAAAACCCCATGGGCGAAGCACCTGTACCTGGACGAAGTGTGGTTAAGTTTCCTTCAGAGAATATTTCACCCTTTTTTATTGTCCTCGATGCAACTATGCTTTTCCGGGCTACTTTTGCATTTTCTAGTTCTATTTCCGACGGATGCTTACAAAAAGTACCCATTGCCATTTCTACATTTCTTATAGAAGCAACCAATAACTTTAATTCATCTGGAGTTATTGATGCCGCATGATCAGGCCCAACTGCTAGCTTATCTAAAGTAAAATGCTTCTCTATAGTGGTTGCTCCCATTGCAACAGCAGCAACCGAAACTTCACTACCAACAGTATGATCGGAATAACCATAAGGTAATCCAAATTCATTACTAATTGTTAGCATACTACGAAGATTTATAGACTCCATTGGCGCTGGATATTCTGAAGTGCAGTGGAGCAAGGTTACTCTATCCTGAAGAACATTTTCTTGCTTATGACTTGCAAAACTATGTTTTAACTGACTTTTAGTTGGGTATTTAACAAAATTGGGCTTCGAAAAATAATTTATAACTGATATTGCGTTTTCTATATCGGATAATGTGGACATACCCGTAGACAAGATAAGCTCTTTACCTGTTTCAGCATGTTTCGCAATAAACGGAGCATTAGTTATTTCTCCTGACGGTATCTTAAATTTTTTCTGCTTTATAACATTATTCAGAAAATCAAAACTTTCATCATCAAAAGCCGTTGCAAGGTACTCAATACCAAGAGATTTACAGTGTTTACTAAGCTTTAAATGATTTTCAGTTGACAGCTCTAAAGCCTTTAGCATTTCAAGTTGGGTTTTTTCTTGCTGTAAGTGTTGGGCTTGATAGGATGCTATAGCTGCTTCTTTGTGGACCAGTTTTTCAGCCTTGAAAAGCTGGAATTTTACAAGATCTGCCCCAGCTAATTTTGCAGCCTCAACCATTTTGAACGCCGTTTCAATGTTGCCGTTATGGTTTACTCCAACCTCTGCTATTATTCGTGTAGTCAAAAACGTCTCCAGCAATTAGTCTTGTCGATTTAACAGCATCATAAATGCTTCAGCATACTCGTAGTTGCTTGATGCTCCGCGATGTATTGCTAAAGCTCTTATATTTTCAGGACTTCTTGGAAATGGATGATCTTTAAACTCAGTTTCATAAATTAGAGCAGCTTTTATTTTTCTATCTATATATGGACTTATATTGATGAAGGAATTAGGCTTAAAATAATGGGAGTCAGGTGTAAAATTCTGATCCGTTTCAGATATAGTTTCATAACAATATACTCTTTTTAAAAATTCGTATCGGAACGGCTTAATAAAAGCCCTTGCACAGTTAAAAGTAAAATTATGATCTGAGTGTGCATCTCCAGGGTAGGGAACAAAAAGATCTGTAGGTTGCAACTTTTTTACTATGTTTGCCATGCTTTCTATCACATCAGCTTTGTCAAGCATCTCAAGAGAAGCTGGCTTGTATCCAAGACTAAAAAAATGATGAATACCAAAGAAATTTTTTATACTTTGTATTTGATTAGCTCGCTGCGCAGTAAATTCATTAGAATAACCAGTATTTTCTGAGACACTAGTCATTAATATCCAAGAAATTGATGAACCCTCATCTATTTCTTTTAGCATCATTCCGCCACATCCAATAACCTCATCATCAGCATGTGGAGCAATTACAACTATTCTTTTTCCCATTATTCAGATACCTGTAATTTAATTTGGTACTTTTGCTTTGCAGAACTAACTTCAACCAATTTTTTCGCTATTCTTTTAGAAGCCTTTCCATCTCCATAAGGATTTACGCATTTCTCAACTGTTTCTTTAAATCCTGGGTCATATAAAGCTTTTTCCAAAGCTGCCCGCACCTTATCCGTTACACCATCAACAAATATTACATTGTCACTACATTCGCGACCGCGTTGCCTCAAGCCAACATTAATTACGGGTAATTTTAAGTAGGGTGCCTCGATAATGCCTGATGAAGAGTTTCCAACTAAAACGCTAGCATGGCGGATTAGATTTACAAAATCACCTCGGTTTAAATTTTTATAGTAAAAAAAGTTTACATTTTTTTGACAATATTGATCAAGCAAATCGTGGAACGCAATACTACCTGGATCAGAGTTAGGTCGACCTATAAAAGTAGGAATGCCAGTTTCCAGAAGCGCATTCAAAGAAGCCTCCAAATCCGATAAACTATTTTTAAGATCTGATAATATTGGATGCTGAATTAGCACAGCATAATCATTTGTTTCCCTAGATAGCCCAAAGTCCTCAAGAACTCTTCCTTTTGGTATAATTTTTGAGTGAGCCAAAGTATCCAGGCCTGTTGCTCCATAGTTAAAAACCCGCCAGGGGTCTTCCCCCATATTAATAATTCGATTTTTACTTTTTTCTGTTGTTGGAAAATGGATATTAGCCATTTTTGATACGGCATCTCTAATTAGGTTGTCTGAGTTTCCATCTGCCGTTGAGTCTCCACCACAAAGGTGCACACAAATCACTTGGGAATATACACATGCCGTAGCAGCTGCTAAAGTTTCTTCACGATCACCTAGAACAACAACCATCATGGGTTCGTAATTGTCGATCGTATCTACTAAACTGCTGAGTTCGATACTCAGAGACTTAGCCCGTGAGCTTGGTAGGTCAGAATTTAGAAGATTATTAATTTTGGCTATTATTTTAAAACCATCAGTTGTTATCTTGGATATAGTATTCCCAAATTTATCAAGCTGATGTGTGCCAGCAACAAAAAATCCAACGTCAAATTTCTTAGTTTTCAAAATAGCTTCTGCCACTGGCTTTAACAAGTCATATTCAGCACGATCACCAGTTACAAACAATATCCTCTCTCGCATTAAAAAATATCCGATAGCGACATATTTAAATCCCATTTTTTCAAATCAAAAAATTTGTTTGTTTTTGTCAGATCAATTGCTCCAAAATAATTAACCTCCCCAGATGGTTTAAAACCTAATCTTTCAAGCTGAACATGAAGCGAAGAATGAAGATTACACCAAGTTGAAAGTTTCGATATTCCGTTATCAACTGCATAGTTATAAAGACTTTTAACCTTTCTTACCAATGCTTTTTCATCACCAGCTAAGTGGACTATATCCAAAGCCCTGTCACCAAAATGCTTAAATATTATAAGTCCGGCTGAATTCGTTTTTACAACTTTGTAAGTGTTGCCACTATCCAAAGAAAACCGCCACTTTATGTATTTTGAGTTCATATCTGCATGGATATTTTTTGACGTTAAATTTTTCGTAAGATCAACTGTTTCGGATATGTTTTCACAGCTCATCTCTTCAATACCAGGGTCCTGAAATTTTAAACCACCCACGTCGCAAGATAATGTTGCAATAATTCCAATATCTTGCCAACTAAGCTTTTTATTAAAAATACCGTGTGAATTCTGATTTGGAAAACCAAATACAAGCTTGTAGCCATCTTCATGTAATTTTTTATAAAGAGATGAAGCCAAATCAACAAACAACCCTCTACCCTCATATTCAGGATGTGTCATTGTAGTCATTGATTGTGCACACTTAATTTTCATTCCATTACGCTTCAAAATTATTGGCGAAACTGCATAGTGTGCAACTAATTTACCTGAGCAATATGCTAATGCCACTTGAGGTTTATCCACAGTGTTGTCAAAGTACCTCCATTTCCACCAGTCTAAGGAAATGTTTTTACCATAAACAATCGCAAATAAATCTACGATATCTTTTTCATCACCCGGCCTGTAAAATCGTAATTTTATACTATCCAACGAACAATCGCCTATATCTTTCCTTGATAAAAAATTTTATGGACCGTCATTTGACAAACAAATCTAATCGTAAAATTAATAGTTTAAACCGATGTTTAGAACTACTAATAGACCCAAAAAAAAATCCAATAAGAAGATTTCTGAATTTGAGCTATTTTCTTGCGTATCGATCCTCGTACCGAACTATATCATCTTCGCCTAAGTAAGAACCAATTTGTACTTCAATTAAAATCATTGGTATTCTTCCCGGATTTTCCATTCGGTGAATTGTCCCTATTGGAACATAGACGGACTGGCCCTCTTTAAGTAACGTCACTTTATCACCCAATGTTACTTTTGCCTCACCCTGAACTACTACCCAATGTTCAGAGCGCTTGGTATGGCTTTGAAGGCTCAGCGCTGCCCCTGATTTGACGCATATCCGCTTAACTTGAAAACGATCCCCTATCGCTAAACTTTCGAACCATCCCCAAGGTCTATGGTCTTTGGGAAATATTTCGGCTTGAGGGCTTCCCAGATCCCTTAATTTTTTAACTATATTTGTAACTTCTTGTGCTCGATCTTTATCCGCAACCAAAACTGCATCAGGCATAGCAATTGCTATGATATTATCCAAACCTAGCCCTACTATTTGCTGGCTACCACTCTCCGATCGAAGCAATGTGTTTTTACAATCAATTTCGTGAGCACTTTCCGATAGAACAACCCCTGATTCATTTTTTTTAGACTCCGACCACACAGAACCCCAGTCACCTAAATCTGACCATTTATATGTGTATGGAACGACAACTAAATTTTTAGCTTTCTCCATAATTGCATAATCAATGCTGATATTTTCAAGACTTTTCCAAGGCTCTGGTTTTAATCTTAAAAAGCCAAGGTCTACATTGGCACTTTCTACTGCACTTTTTGTTAATTTGAAAATATCGGGCATAAACTTCTTGAATGCTGAAATCATTTCAGCTGCACTAAATAAAAAAATACCAGCATTCCAAAGGTACTTACCAGTTTCCAGCATTTTCTCCGCCCGCTCGCAATCTGGCTTTTCAACAAAACGCGCCACACTAGACGCACCCAAAATATCATTTATAGATTCGTCCATCTCAAGGTATCCATAGCCGGTCTCTGGGTGGGTTGGAGAAATTCCAAACGTAACTATTTTACCACCTACTACTTTATTTAGCCCAACGTTTACAGCTGACTGGAAAGCAATAGCATCCGGAATTACATGATCGGATGGAGCTACTAACAAAATGGCTTCTGGGTTCTTTAAGTGTGCAAATATGCTCGCTGCAAGTATAGCTGGTCCGGTATTCTTTGCTACAGGTTCAATTAGAATATGGCCTGGATCTAGACCTACAGCCTGTAATTGTTCTACTACTATAAATCTAAAATCATTGTTGGTCAGAGTTATAAAAGATTCAAATTCAATTTGGTCTGACGATGTAAGTCTCAAGGCAGATTGCTGAAATAAGGTCTCTTCAGAAATTAAATTTGAAAACTGTTTTGGATATGACTTTCTTGATAACGGCCACAACCGAGTACCTGATCCTCCAGCTAATAATACAGGGGTAATTTTTTTCATGTTAGCTTCGTGACCTGCTCATACTTGATGGTACAAGTTATAAAAATATAAATGTATAAATTATACATTTGCTTTCATAATATCGACCAAATTTGTATACTCCCACTCAACCTAGCAACACCTGCAAAACTACGGCCAAAGTCACTATTCGTAGCAGTGCACTCATAAATCGAATAGTTTAAGCTAAGATATTTGATAATAATATCTGTACCAGTCCACAAAACGAGCTACGCCATCCTCTATAGTGGTTTTTGGTTGATAGCCAGTTAGTTGTTCAAGCAGGCTTACATCAGCGTATGTCGCTGGAACATCACCAGGCTGCATTGGCATAAAATTTTTATCTGCCGTTACTCCCAGTGAATTCTCAAGCGCGATAATGAAATCACTTAATTGCTTAGGCTGAGAGTTGCCAATGTTAACCACTCGAAACGGAGCAACTGGAGACTTGCTATCAATTTCCTTAGGACTTTTTAGTTTGGAGTCAGATCGTAAAGGGTTTGCATCAATTAGGACTCTGACAGCGGCAACCAAATCATCAATATAAGTAAAATCACGACTCATATCACCATAATTGTAAACGTCAATTTTTTGTCCATTTAAAATAGATTGAGTAAATTTAAATAGCGCCATATCCGGCCGTCCCCAAGGGCCATAAACAGTGAAAAAACGAAACATTGTTATCGGTAATTTAAACAAATGAGAATAACTGTGCGCCATACTTTCTGTGGATTTTTTCGTCGCTGCGTAAAATGACATTTGATGATCAGATCTGTCTGTCTCCTTAAACGGTAAATCCTGATTGGCTCCGTAGGCAGATGATGTCGAAGCCAAAAGCATATGATCAGGTGGAAAGGCACGGGCTGCCTCCAATAGCTCAAAAGTACCTAGAATGTTGCTTTCAAGATATGAGCGAGGATTATCGATAGAGAATCGTACGCCAGCCTGCGCGGCAAGGTGAATGACTACATTGGGTTTTTCTTCTTCAAACAGCTGCAGCAATACGCCCTGGGTCTCTACTTTTTCATGGATTGAGCGATAGTTTGGTTTTTGAAACAACATATCCTCTCGACGGGTTTTTAACGAGACGTCATAGTATTCAGACATGCAATCAAGGCCAATGACCCGCCACCCCTCATCTAGTAGCCTATTGGATATATGATACCCAATAAATCCAGCTGCGCCCGTAACCAAAGCTACTCTTTTTTTTTTAATTGCCAAAGTCAATCATCTCCAAACAAATCTCGTGTAAATACTTTTTCTGCAACATCCTTAAGCTCAGAGACCATGCGGTTTGCAATGATGATGTCCACACTAGATTTGAACTTGCTCAGGTCTTTTTCTACAGGAGAGTTGAAGAAGTAACTGTCTTTTAATCCCGGCTCAAAGACAATAACATCAATACCCTTAGCCTTAATTCTTTTCATTATACCTTGGACTGAACTCTCCCTAAAATTATCGCTTTTGGCTTTCATGACCAGACGGTAAATACCGACCAATTTAGGCTTTTTTTCTATGATTTGATCTGCTAGAAAATCTTTTCGAGTTCTATTTGCATCGACAATCGCTCGAATAATATTCTGCGGCACAGCCTCATAATTTGCTAACAATTGTTTTGTATCCTTTGGCAAACAATAACCACCGTAACCGAATGATGGATTATTGTAATGATTACCAATGCGTGGATCGAGAGAAATACCTTCAATAATTTCTAAACTATTCATTTTGCCTGCTAGAGCAAAGCTATCCAACTCATTGAAGAAAGCTACACGCATCGCGAGGTAGGTGTTAGAGAAAAGCTTTATAGCTTCTGCTTCTCTTGTCCCGGTGTATAAGATATCAATATTTTCTTTCAATGCACCATGAACCAATAACTGGGCAAACGACTCTGCCCTTTTCGACTTCTCGCCAACAATAATGCGGCTGGGATATAAATTATCGTAAAGCGCCTTTCCTTCCCGCAAAAATTCAGGCGAAAAAATGATAGCATCCGTATCCAGACGACCTCTTACGTCATCAATAAAGCCTACAGGGAGTGTTGATTTTATAATAATCAAAGCATTTGGTGCATATTTAAGGCTATTTGAAATCACGTCTTCTACAGTTGATGTATCAAAGACATTTGTGCTTTCATCATAATGTGTAGGAGTAGAGACGATGACATAGTTCGAACCGATGATAGATTTTTTTAAATCTGTACTAGCAAAAAAGTTCAGCTGCTTCTTGCTTAAATATTGCGAAAGCTCAACGTCGACAATTGGAGAAATTTTTGCATTTATAGTGTCCACTCGGTCTTGAGATATATCCACGCCAATAACTTCATTGTGCTGCGCCAATAGAACTGCGTTTGACAACCCAACATATCCCAAGCCTACAACAGCAATTTTCATCCTATAACAGCACAGCTTTCATGCTTAACAAAGAACTTTTGAACCCTTTGTGATAAGGCTATCCTATACACTTATTCCACGACCTATTTTTGCTATACGTATCCCAACCAAGTAGGTCGCCACAAAGAGGAACATTACACCGATCGTACAACCTACTGTAATGACGAAATTATCCCAAAACAGGATACCTAAAATCTGAGGTACGGAAATAAATGGAACGAGTATCAGAGTAGCCACTGGATTGGCAATTCCTCTCTTATCACGACCCAAAAACCGAATTTCGAGAAAACGCATCGCTAGTTGGTGAAAGTGTAGACGATCAGGGCGATCAGTGGGATTTCCCAGTTTCCATCGCCGCCAAATAGCCAAGCCCGTGTCTGCAACTGGCCAAAAAAATACTAGCAGAATGGCAAAAGGGCTAAGGTTATTAATACTGTTAATGAGAATGATTGCTGACCAGACAAGCAGGTGACCCAATGCGTAAGCGCCACCGTCTCCCAAAAATATCTTTCCCATTGGAAAATTCAAAACCATAAATCCTAGTACAGCCGCAACAAACAAGACAAGAAAAATTGAGATTTCTGTATTACCGGAATGAAATGCAATAATTGATAATGAGAATGCAACGGAAACTGTAACGTAACTCGATAAGCCGTTGAGGCCATCAATGAGATTGAAAGCGTTGACCACACCCACTGTTGCAAAGATTGTAAACAATACACCAAAAGGCACAAATGAAAGCAGCAAATCAACGCCGGGGACCCCAACCTTAGACAGCCAAACTCTAAATAATAAAATCGCTACCAAACTGGAAACTGCTGAAGCCACTAATCTGGCTTTAGGGGACATATCATAACCCAAGTCTTCTGCTAAACCAACCGAAAATACTGGCACCGCGGATAAAATTAATAGTGTCAGTTGTTGAGCATCAAGACTAAAAACAACGGAGAGAGGAATAAAGCCAAAAGAGAGGAGTGGTATCAGTACGAGTATACTTATGTAAATCGCAAGACCACCAACCCTTGGAACAAAGCCACTGTGAGCACTTTGAATGGCCGCCTTATCCATGTCGCCACGGCGAGAGAAGCCGTAACCACTGGCAACTATTATAACAAGGCAGAGGATAAAAGTTATAAAAAACAAAGTTGCGTAGCTTTGCATCAAAAGCGGCTCAGTAAGCTGATCAATGTATGGCTTCATGACTGAATATAATTTCTCAGTTGGCAAATGTAGTTTTTAAAAGTTGCCACTGCATGAAGCACTATAATATTTGAAGAAAATTGACAATTTAGGTTACGGTATATTGATCAAATTTTTTAAGTCATTTGTTTTTTCTTTGAGCAACATATGGTCACCTCTAGTCTCAACGTTGAGGCGCACAAGCGGCTCTGTATTGGATTTCCTGAGGTTAAAACGCCAGTTGTCAAAGGACATCGAAAGACCATCCAAGTTATCTATCGATTCAGCACTTGAAGCAAAATGATTTTGAACTTTATCGATGCAATTAAGAGCATTAGATACTGTAAAATTTAACTCTCCACTTGACGGAAAACGATTTTTTCTATCAGAGATTAAGTTTGACAATGATCGATTGGAAGTCGAGATGTGTTCCCATACCAATAGCAATGGGATGATACCACTATCACAATAGACAAAATCTCTAAAATAATGATGCGCTGAAATCTCTCCGCCATAAATAGCGTCAGAATTTCTCATGGCCTCCTTTACAAATGCGTGCCCTGTTTTTGAAGCCACTGCTTTACCGCCAAATTTGTCAACAACATCTATTGTATTCCAAATCACACGGGGATCATGAATAATCGTTGCCTGTTTCTCTTTATTTAAAAAGACTTCGGCGAGGAGACCCACCACGTATTCCCCAGATATAAACTCTCCTAAATGATCAAAGAAAAAGCAGCGGTCGAAGTCACCGTCAAAAGCCACGCCAAAGTCTGCCTTCGAAGCAAGAATGATATCTACTGTCGATGATCGGTTTTCCTCAAGAAGTGGATTTGGGATACCATTCGGAAAGGATGGATCAGGATTGTGGTGTGCGAATACAAAATTTGTCTTTACACCTATTGCTTTCAACTTTCTATCGAGCGCGTCCAATGTTGGGCCTGCGGCGCCGTTTCCTGAGTTAATAACAATTTTAAGAGGCTTTAGCCTTGAACAATTCACGAAACTTATAACTTTTCTTATGTAGGCAGTTCGCGCAGCCTCTTTTTTATCCAAAACTACCCCAATTTTTTGAGGTGAAGCAAATTGGTTGTCTTGAACCAAGTCTTTAATGGTTCTAAATTCATGATCAGTCAGGGGTCGCGACCCGCGACCGATAATTTTCATGCCGTTGTACTCAATAGGGTTGTGGGAAGCCGTGACTTCAATACCAGCGCACGCGCCGAATTCTTCGACGGCAGCATACACCTCCTCCGTTCCAGAAAGGCCTATAGCCAACACATCCGCACCGGCATCGCAAATTCCTTTCGATACCGCTTGAGCCAAATGCGGTGAGGTTGCCCTAGCGTCAAAGCCAACAACTACAGATTTTGAATTTCGTGATTGCACTGTAGCATATCCAATTCTATATGCTATGTTCTCGTTGAATTCTTCGCCTAATTTCCCACGGACATCATATGCCTTGAAGCAAGTTAAATTTTCTTCAGTGATCATGCGGAGCCTCGACTATTATCAAAAGGTTTTTTTTCACCAATACCCACTTCATTCTCAAGACGCTCTATTTCTAGCTTCAAGTCATCATACTCGTGCCTCTTTCGCTCAAGAAATGAGACTGTAAGAGCTGCCTTGACGCGGATGCCGCGCGGTGTGAGTTCGTAGATGTAGTTTGCTTTTGTCTTCGACTGTGTAAAGTTTTTCAACTTTACAAAACCCTTTTCAACGAGGGCTGTGACGCAATAGTAGGCTGCACCATTGGAAATCCCCGCTCTGCGAGCAATCTCTCTGGTTGAAATGGAAGGGTCTTCATCTAGCAGGCGCATCACTTTGAAGCGGGTCTCCTGCTGCTGCTTTTCTCTCTGACTAGCCATGGAAGAACATACAAAAAATTGCTACCGCATCGAGGCTCAACTGGGTGCCCCGTCGTTTATTACTAAAAATGTTTCGATGTGCGACATCTGTGCTCAATCTTGAGCTCTGTTAATCCAATATTTTATGAAAAGCAAATTTTATTTTATATTTTTATGGAAATTTACTATTTATTAGTGTATGGCTTTTCAAGCGCTCAAATTTGAACAAAAGTTTTATTGATTTAAAGGTCAAGTTGTGAATTGGTATCTTATTCAGACAAAACCAAATGCCCATGACACAGCGTGTGAACACTTAAAAAGGCAAGGCTTTTATATTTTTCTTCCTCGTACCATAAAAACTATAAAACAGCCCAGAAAATTTGTAAATAAAACCACTCCGCTCTTCCCAGGATACCTTTTCATGGGCACTTCAACTGATCCCATCCCCTGGAAGAGCATCAATGGAACAAGGGGTGTATCGAGGGCCGTTACGCTCGATGGCTCTTACAGACCCGTCAATTCTCAGATCATAGAGGGCCTTCAATACAGGTGCGATGAACACGGCCTCATAAAGGAATTGAATGAAATTGTCTTAGGCGATCGCGTGAAAATTGAAAGGGGACCCTTTTCTGAGTTCATCTGTACAATAGATGAGATTGAAGATGGTAGGCGTGCGTGGGTTCTAATAGATCTTCTTCAACAAAAAGTGAGGACAAAATTTCCGTTGTGTGGCCTATCTAAAATAAATTAGTTCGTATTTGTTGAAACCGTGACATTGCCCTTTTCCCGGTCACATAAAATCGTTAACGTGCCATCAATAAGAGTGAAGACGGCAATTCTTTTTTGATCTGATACATTGCTAATTTCGGGGGTAATTGACAATTTATCTTGGCTAGTGGCTATAACGTTAAGACATTTTTCAAAGGATATCTCTTCTTGCTGAATAATAATTTCCTCTG
>MDTD01140659.1_pt1 | contig 13630 bp, 13 predicted proteins | sample 811221 | NCBI WGS metagenome assembly MDTD01 (sample SAMN05326646, study PRJNA326480) | marine metagenome | isolation source: seawater | place: Pacific Ocean: South West | collected 2011
ATCAACCGCCGGTCGGAGTCGATCCTGCAGACGCTTTCCAACATCCACGCACAGGCCTCCGGCATGAACCGCTTTCGGCCGCGACTGGATGCCGCCCGGTCGGACTGGACCGATCCCCGTGGATCCACGACCGCCTCACTGGTTCGTGGTGTCCATGGCGGAAACTGGAAAGCCGAACCGGATGCGATGCGTGGGCTCCAGAGTGCACTCGCGGAATCCCACGACATCTTCCTGACCGCACGCGATCGCCGCATTTCCGATCTCACGCGAAATGGTCGCCCCGATCTGCTGGTGCTTTCGGGAACCGAGGCGACTTCGCTTGGTGAAGCCGACTGGCAGGCCATCGAACAGTACGTCCGTCGTGATCGGGGTGTCGTGCTGATCGAACACGCGGGTGGTTCCGACGCCGGCGTCTTCGCCGCCACCCTTGAACAGGCGGCGATGGATCGATTCTCCGCTCCGGTGCGATCCGCACGGCGGACGGCCGTGATCACCGGTGACGGACTGGCCGACGCCGAGGATTGCTCCTCCGTGCGATGGACGCCCTATTCCGTCATGGAGGTGTTCGGCGCCGGAGAACGGGAACCAAGACTCCGGTGCATCGAGGTGGACGATCGTCCGGCGATCTTCTTCAGCCGGGAGGACCTCAGTCACGCCCTCCTCGACCAGCCGAGCTGGCGGATCCACGGCTACGACCATGATTCGGCCGTGAACCTGATGGCCAACCTGATTCGATTCGGAATCGCCAGTCGACCCGCCACGCCATGAGAGGCAACGGCCCATCATGGATGGTCACCGGATGCGGTGCACTCCTGCTGGGCATCGCGATCGGAGTCTGGCTCATCCCCGCCTGGACCAGATCCTCGCAGCTCGAGGCGATCGCCTCGAAAAGCGTGGAGAGCAGATCCCTCGCATGGACCTGGTGGAACACCGCCGAGGATGGAGTCGAACCACGTGCGGCCGTGCAACTGGACGAGATCAACGACGTCCTGCAGGAGGCACCGGACGAAGCGCTGCTCCACGCCGCGGACCAGCTGCGGCGCATGGGGTACTGGGGTTGGCGCACGCAGCCACCGGAACTGATCTCACGTCATCTTCGAGTGCTCATCCGGCGGGGGCACGTCCTCGATCTCGAAGACGTCGTCCAACTGATTGAATCGGCGCCCCTGGACGCCGCCCCCCACCACGTGATCGACCCGACCGTGACGCTGCTGGAACACGGCGATCCGTACACCGCGGCGGCGACGTTCGAATCGCTGGCCGCGTGGGCGGGCATCGATCCCCGCCTCGCACGGGTGCTCGACCGCCTGCCTGAAGACCGGCTCGAATGGGGAACGCCCTATCGCGCTTGGCTGGAACAGGGCCCGGCACCGATTCGCATCGACGTGACGACGCCGTACCGATCCACCGACGAGGACACCGAACCCGACGATCAACTGGTCGTCCAGACACTGATGCTGGACGAGATCGATCGCAGGAACACCAGCCTCGGCCGCATCGCCATCCGACTCGACGATCCGGACCCGCATCGAAGGCAGATCTCCGCCCTGCTGGCGGCGCTGCGCGGCGACGACGGGACGGCGGTTGCCGAAGCCATGCTCATCGAACGCGATCCGCAGACGAGATTGACCATGCGACTCGCCCTGGATGCGCTGGATCGACCGACCACCGACGACGATCCGCGGGAGTTCGCCTGGCGGGCGATGCAGCGCACGCCCGACCGGCTCTGGCACCCCCCCATCCTCACCCGGCTGATTTCGGGTGACCCCTCGCTGATGGGGCCGCTGCTGAGGATCTGCATCGAAGACCAGTCGGAGTCGCGGGCGGTGGCCTGGCAGCTGAGCCACCGCTTCATGCCCCATTGGGTCGTCACGGCCCCCGAAGACGGAGCGGAAGCCATCGACGTCGAACGATTCTTTCCCCGCCTGCTGGCCAGATGGCACCTGGAACGCCGTCGGCTCGAGCGGAACGAATCCGGAATGTACGAGGCCTCCGGCTTGTGATACCGCCCCCGTGGCCCGATGATGTCCCTCATGACTGGAACACCCGAAGGCACACTCGCCCTCCGCGTCCACATGATGCCCAAGGACACCAATGCCTTCGGCACCATCTTCGGTGGCGTCATTCTCTCGCTCATCGACCAGGCGGGCTACGACGAGGCCCACAAGCACGGTCTGCACCGATGGGTGACCGTGGCTTTCGACAAGGTCGAGTTCCTCAAGCCGGTCTTCACCGGTGATGTCGTCTCGCTGTACACCAGCGTGCTTCATGCGGGCACGACCTCGATCCGCATCGGTGTCGATGTCTACGCGGACCGCTACAACTCGAACGACACCGTGCGTGTCACCTCGGGCAGCCTGACCATGGTGAGCGTCGATGCAGCGGGACGACCGGTGCCCTTCAAGGATCCGTCGACCCTGGACCCCCGCGACAGGGAGCTGATGTGACTGCTCCCCTTCGCATCGCGGCGTTGCTCAGTGGCGGCGGCCGGACACTGATGAATATCGTCGATCGGATCGATGATGCGAGACTCCACGCACGAATCGACACCGTGATCAGTTCGCGCGCTGACGCACCGGGCGTGGAGCGTGCCCGGGCCCGGGGATTCAACGTCCACATTGCACAGGACGGCGAGGTCTCCTCGCTGCTCGATCCGGATCGTCATGACTTGGTCTGCCTGTGCGGATGGCTGCGCCATCTGCACATCGAGCCGTGGATGCACGGCCGGGTCATGAACATCCACCCATCGCTGCTGCCCGCCTTCGGTGGACGCGGAATGTACGGAGATCGCGTGCACGCTGCCGTTCTGGAGTCGGGAATTCCCAACACCGGCTGTACGGTCCACTTTGTCGACGAGGAGTACGACCATGGTCCGGTGGTCATCCAGCGGGCCTGCATGGTGGAACCCGGCGACACGGTCGAATCGCTCGCGGCACGTGTATTCACCATCGAATGCGACGTGTACCCCGAGGCCATCACCCTCTTCGCCGAAGGACGCCTGCGACTGGACGGGGATCGGGTCCATGTCGCGCCTCCCGAAAACGAACCGCTGATCTGACGGCTATCATGGCAGCGGAATCAAACTCCCGTCCCCGGATACCACATGGCTACGGATCGTAAAAAGACCATCAAAGGCCACTTCAAGCGGTTCTTCCTGCGTGGACTCGCCGTGGTCCTTCCCTCCGCACTGACACTCTGGATCCTCGTCAAGGCCTACCAGTGGATCAGTCAGGCGGTGGCCCAACCGATCAACCAGGGGATCCAGTACTGCATCGGCCAGCTGATGGTGGTGTGGCCCGGCCTGGCGGAGTTCTCCGGCGCGATCCCGAATCCTGACAAGCTCGGGGATCTCCGTGCCGGTGCCGGCATCGCCCGGGATGACGCGAACCTCGATGCGACCCTGCTGGCCGAATACCGCACCGACGTGATCGCCTCGTGGTGGAGTGATCACTGGTACATCCAGATCATCGGCCTGATCGTGGCGATCATCGCGGTGTACATCGCGGGCCGGCTCGTCGGCGGATTCGTCGGCCGACTGCTGTATCGGTACCTCGAGCGGCTCATCAGTTCGATCCCGGTGGTCGAGAAGATCTACGGATACGTGAAGCAGATCGTCGACTTTCTCTTCAGCCAGAACCAGCCCATCAAGTTCAACCGCGTGGTTGCCGCGGAGTACCCGCGGCGCGGGATCTGGTCGGTGGGATTCCAGACGGGGAGCTCGATGAAGTCGATCTCGACCCGTTCGGCCAACTCCGTCACGGTCTTCATTCCCAGCTCACCAACTCCTTTCACCGGCTACACCGTGACGATTCCCAGGGAAGACATCATCGAACTGCCGCTCAGCGTCGAGGAGGCGATTGGGTTCGCGGTCAGCGGAGGCGTGCTCCAACCTCCCGGGCAGCTCACTTCCGGACCGGGCGAGACGCTGCCCATCCCCGATCAGGGTGGTGCGCGACCGGCCGAGGACGAGGAGTGAACAGTCCGATGAAGATCAACACCATCGCCCGACACGTGGAACTGACTCAGACGATCGAGGAATACGTGATGAAGAAGGCGGAGCGGCTGCCTCGCTACTTCGACCGGATCGAGTCGATCGAGATCATCATCGACAAGTCACACCACGACTTCGAGATCGAAGTCATTTCGTACATCGAGCACGGCGACCCGATCGTCGCCCGCTCGGAATCCCAGGACATGTATGCCTGCATCGACCAGTGCATGGATCGCGCGGTCCGACAATTGTCGGACCACAAGAGCAGGCTCCAAGACAGAAAACACAACACAGGCAGTTGAAAGAAGACACCATGAATCTGCTCGACATCGTCGTTAAGAAAGCCATCAACACGGACCTCTCGGCTTCAACCCGCGAGGGTGCCCTGCAGGAACTGCTCGACATGCTGGTCGAGGCCAAGACCGTCGCCAGTGAACACCAGGACGAGTTCTACAAGGCGATCATCAAGAGGGAAAAGCGGGGATCGACCGGTTTCGGGCACGGGGTCGCCGTTCCTCACATCAAGCACGAAGCGATCCAGAAGATGGCGGTGGCCATCGGGGTCTCCAAGGAGGGCCTCGAGTTCAACGCCCTCGACGGGCATCCCGTCCACACCATCTTCCTCCTGCTGAGCCCGGAGGACCGTCCGACCGAACACCTCGAGGCGATGGAATCCATCTTCGGAAACCTGAGCCAGGAGACGTTCCGACGCTTCATGCTCCAGGCCGACGCCCCCAAGGATGTGCTCGTCCTGCTGGGCGAAGCCGATTCCAGCCAGCTCGACGCCTGAATCGACCAGATCTTCGTTGCGACCCCAACGGCATTCGATTCGCCGGGGCCAGGATCTCCACCATGCCCTCCACCGCCACCGTCAAGATCGTCAATCGCCTCGGGATGCACGCGCGCCCGGCGATGATCCTGGCCGAGACGGCTCAGGAGTTCGACGCGGACATCACTATCCGTCGCACCGACCAGCCCAATTCGGTCGATGCCAAGTCGATCATGCAGCTGATGATGCTGGCGGCGACGGAAGGGACAGAACTGGAGATCAAGGCCGCCGGATCCGATGCCGAATCATCCGTCCAGCGGCTGGTCGACCTCATTCGGAACGGATTCAACGAGGAGTAGCATCGCCCGATGCATGGTCCCCGAGTTCCTCGGACCTCAACTGCCGATCCATCAGACGATCGATCGCCTCCCGGGGGGACAGGCCTCCGAAGAGGATCGCTCCCACCGCTCTGGTGATGGGCATGTCGACCCCTTCGCGTTCGGCCAGCGCCAAGACCGCTCGGGTGCTCGCCACCCCCTCGACCACGGAATCGGTGCGTCGCACGTAGTCCTCGACCGACTCGCCGCAGCCGATGGCCTCGCCGCACGTCCGATTCCGACCGTGGGGGCTGAAACAGGTGGTAGCCAGATCACCGACGCCGGCGATCCCGAAGAACGTCTCCAGCCGGGCACCCAGCGACTCGCCCAGTCGGGCGATCTCCGCCAGACCTCTCGAGAGCAGCATCGACTTCGCGTTGTCACCGACGGCGAGCCCATCGATCATTCCCGCCGCGAGGGCAATGACGTTCTTGGTGGCACCCGCGATCTCCACGCCGACCGGATCGTCGAGGGTGTAGGTTCGTATCCATGGGACGTTGAGCAGATCCTGCACGGTGTTCGCAAGCCCGGATGCGTTCGACGCGGCGATCAAGGCCGCGGGAAGCCGCGCCGCGAGTTCGGTGGCGATGGTCGGCCCGGACAACACCGCCGACTCGGGATCGACCCCGGTGACGGAACGCGCCAGCTCGGCCAGTACCTCGGTCGGCCGGAGCAGCGTCCCCTGCTCGATCCCCTTGGCGGTGCTGACCAGCGGAAGTCCGGAGCGACCATGCGGCAGGAGCTCCGTCCAGACGGGGCGGATGAACTGCGCCGGGATGGCGTTGATCGCGACGGTGGCATCACGCAATGCCTGCGCGGGGTCGGCCGTCGTCCGTACCGAATCCGGCAACCGGAAGTCCGGCAGTCGCTCCGGCAGGGACCGCTGAAGCTCCAACCGCTGGACAATCTCCACCCGGGGGCCCCACATGCACACCGAAATGCCTCTGGCGGCGATGGCATCGGCCATCACCAGCCCCATTTGGCCGGTTCCGATGATTGCGACGTGATGCTCGGTTGACTGCGTCATGGAACTCCTGAGAACGCATTGAAGCCGATCCATTCGCAGTCTGCAATGCCACGAAACGAACCCTGAAGCCCTACAGGTCGTATCGGACCATGCATCCCCCGTGCGGGGCTATACTGGGACACTTTGCCGGCATGCAGTTCCTGGTCACTTGGAGTCCCCCATGTCCGAGACATCCAGCCTCGAAGCCCCCTCGATCCAGACCGACGACCTCGGCACCAACGCCGTCGGGCTCGAACGTCGACTCCTGATCGCAATGAGCGGCGGTGTCTTCCTCGCCGCATCGTGGATAGGCAGCATCCTGGGGTCGAATGCACTGGTCTCCCAATTCCCCGCCGCCATCGGCTCGATCATCCTGGTGATTCCGCTGCTGATCGGCGCCTGGGGCGAGATCAGCCGCGGCCGGCCCTCCAGCGATTCGCTGGCCTCTCTGGCCGTGCTGGCCGCCATGTCGTCGGAAATGTACCTCGCGGCCGGATTCCTGGCCCTTTTCCTCTGGATGGCGAACCTGATTCTCAGTCGAACCGCCTGGGGTGCTCAGCGGGCCATCCGTGAGCTGATCGATCTGACGCCCGACATCGCACGCCTGCTCGACGCCGACGGGTCGGAACGCGAAGTGCATCTGTCTGAGCTGACGCCCGGATGCACCGTGCGGGTTCGCCCGGGCGAGAATCTGCCCGTCGATGGTCGCATCATCGCCGGTCAGAGTGACATCAATCAGGCGTCCCTGACGGGCGAAGCGGTTCCCATCGAGGTATCACCCGGCAGCGAGGTCTACGCCGGTACCGCCAACCTGACCGGTCAGATCGACATCGAAGTCACCGCCGTAGCCGGCGAGACCACCATCGGCAAGGTCGAATCCCTGATTCGCGAAGCGGAGTCATCCAAGACCCAGCGGCAGGAGTTCATCGAACAACTCGCGTCGTACTACTTCTGGGTCGTCCTCATGGTCGCCGCACTGGTCTGGTTCTTCACGACCCGCAGCACCGACGAGGCAATCCAGGATCAGGCGGCGATCCGCGCGATCACCGTCCTGGTCGTCACCTGCCCCGGCGGACTCCTGATCTCGCATCCCACTGCGATGGTGGCGGCGTTCGCGGCCTCCGCCCGCCTGGGCATCATGATCAAGCAGACCCGGACCCTCGAGGCCGCAGCGGACGTCGATACCGTGATCATGGACAAGACGGGCACGCTGACCACCGGCCGCTTCGAAGTCAGCCGGCTCGCACCGGTCGAGGCCAGCGGCGGCGCCGACCTGCTGCAGGCGGCGGCCGACGGCGAGCAGTCGTCGAACCATCCGCTCGCACGATCGATCATGGAAACCGCCGTCAAGGCCCGAATCGAGCCCAGTTCGATCGAGTCCTACGAGGAACTGCACGGACGCGGCGTCATCGCGCGAACACCGTCGGGCACCATCCACGTGGGCCGCAGCGGCTGGCTGCAGCAGCTGAACCCCGGCATCGCGTCGCAGGTGACCGAGGTCGAGGAGAAGATCGCAGGCATGTCGGGCGTTCATGTCATGCGGGACACCGACTATCTCGGCGCGGTGGGACTCGAGGACAAGCTGCGTCGCAACGCGATCACCGCAGTCGAGGAGATGCGGGAGATCGGCTGCCGCCGCATCTGCATCTTCACCGGCGACCGGCTGTCCGTCGCCAAGCGGGTCGGGCAGGCGGTGGGTGTCGACTCCATCGAGGCGGAATGCCTTCCGGAAGAGAAGCACGAGGAACTCAAGTATCTGATCAAGAAGGGGCATCGCACCCTCGTGGTCGGGGACGGCATCAACGACGGACCGATCCTCGCCACGGCGGACGTGGGCGTCGCCATGGGTCTCTCGGGATCGGACATCGCCACCAACTCCGCCGGGGTCGCGTTGATGAACGACGACCTTCGTCACGTGCCCTTCCTGCTGCAGCTGGCTCGACGCACGCGTCGCGTGATCAGCCAGAACATCTCCATGTCGCTGATTCTCGCCGTGGTGGGACTTGCTTTGGCCGCGACCGGAACGATCCTCACCCTCTGGGTGGCGCCGTTCTACTACGCACTGGGCTACGTGATCGTCATCGCCAACAGTCTGCGGCTGGTCCGGTTCGGTGAGGACTACTCCGAGCAGGAACAGGCGAGACAGCGGGCCGAGGCCGAGGAGCTCAGCAAGCCCCGACGCCGCGTTCCCGCCCTGGGATGAGCCGGCCGGATGCTCAGGCGATGGTGATCGACTCGTCGAGGTAGACGTCCTGGATCATGTTCAGGAGCCGGACTCCATCCTCCATCGGACGCTGGAACGACTTGCGTCCCGAGATCAGTCCGCTGCCTCCGGCTCGCTTGTTGATCACTGCGGTCCGCACCGCGTCGGCGAAGTCGTTGTCGCCCGATGCCCCGCCGGAGTTGATGAGTCCGATCCGACCCATGTAGCAGTTGGCGACCTGCCAGCGGCAAAGATCGATGGGATGGTCGGAACAGAGTTCGTCGTACATGCGCTGGTCGAACTTTCCGAATGAACCCGATTCGTTCATCGCGATGTATCCACCGTTGTTGACCGCCAGCTTCTGCTTGATGATGTCGGCCTGGATGGTCACACCGAGATGGTTCGCCTGTCCGGTCAGGTCCGCGGCGGCGTGGTAGTCGCTGCCGTCGACCTTGAAGTCGTTGCTGCGCAGGTAGCACCACAGCACCGTCGCCATGCCCAGTTCGTGGGCGTAGGAGAACGCTTCGGCGATCTCCTGGATCTGGCGACGGGACTGATCGGATCCGAAGTAGATGGTGGCACCGATTCCGGCGGCCCCGAGGTTCCACGCCTCCTGCACCGTTCCGAACAGGACCTGGTCGTAGCTGTTCGGACTGGTGAGCAGTTCGTTGTGATTGATCTTGACGATCATCGGGATCCGGTGCGCCCACGTCCGGGCGACGGACCCCAGCACCCCGAAGGTGGTGGCCACGGCGTTGCAGCCACCTTCGTAGGCCAGGCGGCAGATGTTGTCACCGTCGAAGTAGATGGGATTCCTGGCGAAGGACGCGCCTCCGGAATGCTCGATCCCCTGGTCAACGGGCAGGATCGACACGTATCCGGTTCCCGCCAGACGACCATGTCCGTAGATCGACTGGAGGCTCCGCATGACCTGGGGACTGCGGTCGCTCGCCCCGAAGGAGTCGGAGACCACGTCCGGTCCCGGCAGGTGCAGCAGGGAACGGTCCATGACGGCCTTGTGATTCAACAGTGAATCGGCATCGGAACCCAGAAGATCGTGGATGGAGGTGCTCGTCGAGGACATGGAATGGCTCCTTGCGGGTGCGGTTCGACCGGCATTCTAGCCGACTGCCGGAACTCGGTCCCCCGGAGCCTCAGCGGGGGCCCTACCATGGGACCCATGCCCTCGCAGCAGTCCAATCGGAAGGTGCTGGTCGCCATGTCGGGTGGTGTCGACTCCTCGGTCGCCGCCGCGCTGCTGCTCAGGGAGGACATGGACGTGGTCGGCTGCTTCATGCGGCTGGGATCCCCCGGCGAGACGCTCGACACCCCCATCGCCCAGTCGACCGCGGAGGGAGCTTCACTGCGCATCGGCAAGCAGGGCTGCTGCTCCATCAACGATGCCGAGGATGCAAGACGGGTGGCGGGCCGTCTCGATGTGCCCTTCTACGTATGCAATTTCAAGAAGGACTTCGGACGGATCATCGACTACTTCGTGGACGAATACAACGCGGGCAGAACGCCCAATCCGTGCGTACGGTGCAACGACTGGCTGAAGTTCGGCCGCCTCCACGACTACGCGATGCAGTTGGGGGCCGGCTGGGTCGCATCGGGCCACCACGCCCGGGTCGAGCGCCGTGCCGGCAGAGCACGTCTCTGCATGGGCCACGATTCCGGCAAGGACCAGAGCTACGTCCTGTTCGGTGCCCCCATGGACCAGCTGGACCGGATGCTGCTTCCGGTCGGTGATTTCACGAAGGATGAAGTGCGGGAGAAAGCCAAGGAGATGGGCCTCCCGGTGCATTCCAAGCCGGATTCGCAGGAGATCTGCTTCGTGCCGGACAACGACTACGCCGGACTGGTCGAGCGGACCACGCCGGAGCAGGTCGAAGAAGGTGAGATCGTCAATCTCGACGGCGAAATCATCGGGCATCACCCCGGCCATCAGCACTTCACCATCGGACAGCGTCGGGGCATCGGTGTTGCGCTCGGCCACCCGCTCTACGTCGTCGAGAAGAACGCGGACACCAATCGGATCACCGTGGGCACGAAGCGTTCCCTGCAATCGATCGGATGCCTCGCCGCGGAGGCGAACTGGCACGAACCATCCTCACGCGACTTCAGACCGTGCACCGCGAAGATCCGCTACAACGCCGCGCCGGTCGCCGCCCGCGTCCGCGAACGAAGCGACGGCCTGCTCGAAGTCCGGTTCGACGATGTCCAGGAGTCCGTCGCCCCCGGCCAGGCCGTGGTGTGCTACGAGGACGACATGGTGATCTGCGGAGGCTGGATCAAGCAGGCGATCGAAGACTGATGACCTCCAACGACAGCCGGAACATGGTCGCCACCAGCCAGCCGGACGCCGTCGGCGTGGGGATCGACATCCTTGAACGCGGCGGCAACGCCGTGGATGCCGCGATCGCGACCGCGATGGCGCTGACGGTCGTCGAGCCCTGCTCCAACGGCATCGGCTCCGATGCCTTTGCGATGGTGTGGATGGACGACGAACTGCACGGACTCAATGCCTCCGGACGATCGCCCGCCGCCTGGCCGGACGATGTCTACCACGACCGAGACCGCATGCCGGTGCTCGGATGGGACGCCGTGACGGTTCCGGGCGCCGTCTCCGGCTGGATGGCCCTGCATGAGCGATTTGGAAGCATGGATCTCACGACACTCGCCGAAGGTGCGACCCGTCTCGCCAGGGACGGCTTCATCGTGACCCCGCTGACCGCCGCATCCTGGGCGAGATCCGCACGGCGGTTCGAGGCCTTCGACGCCTGGCAGAAGACGTTCGCACCCGGCGGTCGAACACCCGGATGCGGAGCGAGGTTCCACTGCCCCGATCATGCCGACACGATCGATCGCATCGTCGAAAGTCGGGGCGAGTCCTTCTACCGGGGCGAGCTCGCGGAACGCATCGTGGCCGATGCCCGCATCCACGGTGCCACGCTCTCCGCCGACGATCTCGCCGACCACGCTCCCATCTGGTGCACCCCCCTGACATCGCGTTGGGGAGAACATGTTCTGCACGAACTTCCTCCCAACGGCCAGGGACTGGTGGCATTGGTCGCCGCCGGCATCCTCGAGCGGATCGGCCATGTCGCGGATGGTCCCTTCGATCCCGTCGCGCTGCATCTGCAGATCGAGGCGATGAAGTGCGCCTTCAGCGACATCAAGGCGACGGTCGGCGATCCCGAATGCATGACCGTCCCGCCGGATGCACTGTTGTCGTCGAAATCCCTCGATGTCCATGCTGGACGCATCCGCACCGACCGGGCATCGGACCCCGGGCATGTGGTGGTGTCGGATGCATCCACCGTCTACCTCTCGTGCGCCGATGCGAACGGAGACATGGTGTCCTTCATCCAGTCGAACTACATGGGTTTCGGATCCGGCATCGTGATTCCCGGCACGGGCATCGCCATGCAGAATCGGGGCGCCGGATTCGTGCTGACCAAGGGGCATCCGAACCGGGCCGCGGGCGGCAAGCGCCCCTACCACACCATCATTCCGGGATTCGTCACGCACGAAGGACGCCCCGAATGCTCGTTCGGAGTCATGGGAGGACACATGCAGCCCCAGGGACACGTGCAGGTGCTGTGGCGGATGTTCGAACTGGGCATGGATCCCCAGGCGGCACTGGACGCGCCACGCTGGCGCATTGCCGAGGGATGCCGGGTCCATTTGGAACCCGGTTTCCCTGAGCACACCGTGCAGGCCCTTCGGGCCCTTGGTCACCACATCGAGATCGCCGACGAGCGGTCCGTCGCCTTCGGCGGCGGACAGGTGATCCGGCGGACCGACCGGGGCTGGATCGGTGGGAGCGATCCGCGTCGGGACGGCTGCGTCGGCGGCGTCTGACAACTCGCTAGGCTGTAGGCAATGTTGATCTACGCGGGAATCGATGAAGCAGGATACGGCCCCATGCTCGGCCCGCTGTGCATCGGCTGCACGATCTTCTCGGTGGCTGATCATGACGCGGCCCGCGGAGCGCCGGATCTCTGGTCGCGTCTCGAGGATTCCGTCTGTCGCGGGCGACGGGATCGGGGGGGGCGGCTGGCCATCGACGATTCGAAGAAGCTCAAGGGAGCCAAGGGTGGACGGCTGCATCCCCTGCACCATCTGGAACGGGGTGTGCTGGCCTTTCTCGCAACGACCCGCGACGAACACTGGTTCGACTCGATCGACGACTGCAAGGTGCTCGCGGCACTGGATGCTTCGATTCCCACCCACCCCTGGTACGAGGGGCAGACGCCACTCCCTCTGGGCGAGGACCGCGCCCTGCTGGGCATCGCCTCCGCCCGCCTGGGACGATCCATGTCCGACGCGGGCATCTCGTGCCGCCGACTGCAGTGCGAGCTGATCGACGCGGATCTGTTCAACGAGGAGGTCGACCGGACCGGCAACAAGGCGAGCGTCAACTTCGAAGCGGTGCTGCGTCGTGTCGAAATCCTCCGGAACGAATTTGCCGACCACGATCTGCATGTGGTCATCGACCGCCAGGGAGGACGAACCCGCTACCGGGAGGATCTGCAGCAGGCGTGGCCGGACGACGCGATCCAGGTCCTGGACGAGGGCGCGGGCCTGTGCCGGTACCGACTGGCATCGAGATCGGGATCGCTCTGTTCGATCACCTTCGCGCAAGGCGGCGAGGACCGGCACCTGCCGATCGCCCTGGCTTCGATGACGGCCAAATACTGCCGTGAACTGCTCATGATCCGCATGAACTCCTACTTCACGTCCGCCTGCCCGGGACTGAATCCCACCGCCGGCTACGTGCAGGACGCACGACGCTACCTCGAGGAGATCGATGGCGTCATCCGAGAACGCAGCATCAACCGCGATCTGCTGGTCCGTTCGTGCTGAAAGGGATTTTTTGTCATTGACAGGGCCTTTTGGGCCGATAGAATCCCTGCGTTCAAGTCGGTAACCCCCCCGACGGCTCTTGAATCACATGGCGAACTCGACCGGTCGACGCACCGGCGAATCTGCAAGGAGGATTTCCATGCAGCTCGAGGAAGACGAGATCGCCCGGCCCACCTGCGGCTCCTGACTCCCCACGGAGTCGGCCCGGGAGGTACGCCGGGCAACAGCAGACACAGGTGGGCCACGTCACGTGACGTGACCCTCTCCACAACCCCAGACACGCACGTGGCCGCACCGCCGACCACAATGCATGACCTTCTCACCCGGAGACCAGGGCGGTCTCCAAGCAGGACACCAACATGGCGATCGATCTCAAGTACGTACGCAACATCGGCATCTGCGCGCACATCGATGC
>MDTD01075327.1_pt1 | contig 13629 bp, 11 predicted proteins | sample 811221 | NCBI WGS metagenome assembly MDTD01 (sample SAMN05326646, study PRJNA326480) | marine metagenome | isolation source: seawater | place: Pacific Ocean: South West | collected 2011
CAATGAAGATAATATTCAAAAGGCAATTGAAAGTTGCCAAAAGATATCAAAGTTGTTCGCAAAATCAAAGATAGTTATAATTGATGACATGTCAAGTGATAAAACGAGAGATATATGCATGAATTTTATAAAAAAGGAGAAGGATATAAATATTCAGCTGCATAGTAAAACAGAGAATAAAGGGGTGTCAGATAGCAGAAATATTGGAATAAGGGCAACAAAAGAATGTGATATAGTGACATTTGTGGACGGTGATGATGAGGTTATTAAAGATGGATGGTCAGAATTTGCAAATAGAATGACCACAGATCTAACTGATATCACAGCATTTAGTTTTATCAAAGAAAAAGGGGAAGTACAGGAAAACGTAGGATCAACTAACTATTTAGAGGGTCTAGTAGATAGCAAGGAACTACACAAAGCGTTATTAAATTATCTTATGCGGCCAAATAAAGATCACTTATTTACTGTGGTATGGGCAAAAGTTTATAAAAGAGCAATTTTAGAAGGTATTACTTTTGACACTGAGATGAACAACTTCGAAGATCTAATGTTCAACATAACATTAATCGAAAGAGTTAAAAGCTATTCTATATTTTCAGAGCCGGGATACAAGTATACAGTTAACAAACCTGGTACGAGCCTATCCAACACATCAAAAAGATCAATTGTATCGACTTTAACAATGAATAGAAAGGCTATGAAGAAAATAAAGACAGTATTGCAGAGTTCAAATATTCGAGAGCAAAATAAACAAACTAATGAACTATCACCTTACTACCACTGTTCATATGCATACATATCAATAATAATGAGTCGAGAAACTGCAAGTAAGTGCAAAAATATGTCGGCTTTGATAAAAATTAGTAGGGAATTCAGCAAGTTTGCGAGAACAATAAAACTAAGAAAATACGCTATGCAATATAAATACGTAACAGGTGGGGGGCCCTATATGCCCTATTTCTGCTGCAGACTAGGTTTATACAAATTTGCTGTATGCTGCTGGTACTGGCATGGATTAAAAGCAAGGAAGTGATACAATGGGTGAACATGGTTCACTAACAAAATTAAATGGTAGGCTCATTTGATATCAATAAAGAGGAAAAAAGTATCAAAGATCTATATATATTCGGTTGTGGAGCACACGGACAAATATTATATATGATGTTGAGTTATCACGGTTATAAAATCAAGGGATTCCTGGATAATAGTACCGAGAGAATTGATACTTTTGTGTGTGGAGCCAAAGTAATAAGTCCAACAGATATATCTGATAAAGCGAGCAATATAATAATTGGATCCGTGTATATAGAAGCAATGATTAAGCAGCTGGAGGAATTAGGGTTAAGGAATATTTTTCTACCTACTGATATTTTTAAACATATAAGAAACAACCCAATGAAAATTTATGGAGACAGGAGTACAGACGATATAGAAAGAGAAATTTCATTGTATTTACTTGAAATAGATAGAATTGAGTCAAAGGGAAATCAAGGAAATTTAAATATTAAATCACTAGACTTAGTAGTAACAGAAAGATGCACATTAAAGTGCCAAGATTGCTCAAATCTGATGCAATACTATAAATCACCAGTAAATGCTGATATAGATTTAATGATTAGTTCTATGATTAAATTATTCGAAGTGGGGGCAACTATTGGAGAACTAAGAATAATTGGAGGAGAACCATTCGTCAATAGAGATATAGATAAGCTTTTAAGATTTCTAAACGAAAGGCAAGAGAATCATGGTAAAACAATTGTATATACAAATGGAACAATCATACCTTCAAAAAGTACGACAGAACTACTAAAAAATTTAAATGCATTTATTGATATTTCCAATTATGGTGAGTTGTCCAGAAGATATGGGGAACTGGTTTCACATCTAGACAAAAATAATATAAACCATTCTGCAAAAGAGCTAAAATGGACTGATTCTGGAAGAATTCTGGAAAAACCACACGAGTCGCTTCATTACGTCGAAAAACTATATGCAAATTGTTGTACAAGAGATGTCTTTACTCTGATGCACGGAATGATTTTTCATTGTCCCTTTTCAGCAAACTTATACCAATTGAGTACAAGTGATAAATTTCAGTATGAGGGTATAGATTTAAAGGGAAACACTAAAGATGAGTTACTTCTGACAAACTTGAGAGAATTTGTGAATAACACCAAATATTTGATGGCATGCTATTATTGTAATGGGAGAGATTTCAGTACACCTTATATACCAGTGGCACAACAGACACGTAAACCCATAGAAGTACCAGATTCAGTAAAATAAAGCTATCATTGTGAAACAATTAAATATTTATGGAGCTAAGAGTATTTCCTTCAATAAGAAATAATTGCGAAGTAGTAATATTGGCAGAACGAATACTCTCAATAACCTCAGCAGCATAAAGCCCGGGAAGTGATAGAAATAACACATCTGGAGGGTCCTGGAAAAAGAATTGGGGACTAACCACTTTCAAACCAGTATCAGGACAAAACATACCTTGCTTGAAAGGTGCTGAGTCAACAATATAAGAAATAGCTGAGTGCTCTATTTGGGAAATAAGCGTTAAGGATCGATGGCCTGCCCCCCAAAATACTTTCGACTTATTATCGTGAAGCAATACCGAGTTAATATCAACTATAAGATTTTGAAGTGGTAAATCACTGAGTGGAGATATGATAACTTTATCGTGTCTAGCAATAATTTCAAGGTCATTTCCTTGATTGATTGAACGTAAAGAATGAATTTTTAGATTACATCTACGAAAAAGAATGCGTAAAGATTGTGGAGTGAAATAAGAGATATGGTCAGGCACAAATTCCTGAAGTAAATTCTGAGAGGAGATATATTCGAAACTTGGCATTGTGAAATAGAAATAAGCAGAATCAGAGGCTATTTTGGATTTGATTGCGAGAATAAACTCAAAAGGGTCTGGAATATGCTCAATAAAATTGAAACAAAGTACAATGTCGTAACGTACGTCGTGGAAGAGATCTGCACAGTCATCAAGGAGATAACCTCGATCAAGCTTGATTCCTTGTGCAAAAGCTGAAAGAACAGAATCAGAGTTATGTTCGATTCCACGTACGTTCTTATAGCCAAGTTTTTGTAAATGGTAGATATAAAGACCTTTAAAAGCTCCAATCTCATAAATATATGGACTGGTTTTACCTAATAGTGAACATAGTTCTTGTATTTTACTGTCACGATCTGCAAGCAAAGATGGAGAGAGAGAAGCTGCTGAAATAACATCCTTATAATAAGAGACTAGAGGAGCGCTTGACTGCACATGAGAACAGCTAGGACATTGAAATGCGGTAAGAGAAGTACGATATGTTGAATATTGGTGTGATGGGGGCTTAGTGTCGATGAATGGCTGCGCAGAGCAAGGAATATCATTGACCGAGGCGATACGAATTAAGTCGGAGAAACCACATACAAGGCAACGCATCTTATGCTAGAATAAAATAAATAATAATAATAATGGATCAACAGCTCAGAGACTGCATTTCTAATAAATCTGTCATTATTTGGGGGGCACGAATTGTAGGGATTGGGCTTAGTAGAAAATGCAGAAAAGAAGGATTAGAAATAATTTCTTTCATTGATTCAGACCAATCATTATCAAACAAAGAAGTTAACGGAATCAAAGTAAGTCACCCCTCAAGTCTCGAGAATATTCTCAAGAAGAACAAAAACAAGGAAATTGTAATTATCGTTGCGGTATCAATCAAAGAGGATGAGATTCGCAGGTTACTTCGCGAATATTTACCTGACGGACACAACGTTGGCATCTTATATTACAAAGATTTTAATAGCGTATATTACACAATTGATATTGTGAGTTCATGCAATTTAGCTTGCTTAAGTTGTGCACACAGCTTAGAAGGCCGAAAACCTGGTGGAATTATGAGCCTAGATAATGTAAAAGCTGTGATCAAAAAAATTGAGAGAGAGTCGCCAAACTGCTCACATGTTTCATTGTACAGTTGGGGGGAGCCACTACTACACCCTCAAATAGATGAAATTATTAATTTATTTCATGATGCAGGGATAGCAGTTGGGCTTTCCACGAATTTATCCCATCAAAATTTTAGAAATATAGAAAGAGCTGTTCAAGCAAGCCCCGACTATATAAAAATATCTGTTTCGGGCTATTATCCAAAGGCATATAACAACACACATCAAGGTGGAGACATAACACTCGTTAAAAGCAATTTATATAAATTGGCTTATCTGATTGATAAAAAGGGCATAGACTCACTCGTAGATATTAACTATCACTTATATAGAGATAATTGCGGTGAAAATCTGCAAAAGATGACAGATCTGGCTGAGGAGCTTGGATTTATTATCTCGACAGTACACGCTCTTGTGATGCCACTAGAACGCGTAATGGATCATCGAGAGGGTAAACCAGACGCACAAACTATTGAGCTAGAAAAGAATCTTTTAGTGAAAATAGACGAAGGAATTGAGGTATCACAGAATGTAAAACTTGAAGAGGGTTGTCCTTTCAAGCTTAACCAAATGAACATAAATGCTGATTTAACTATTCCCGTGTGTTGCCTAGTTTTCAACCGAGATCATCTTGTTTCCGGGAACTATCTCAAGGATGAAATAAGTGACATAGACAAAAGAAAAGAAGAAGCGAAAATCTGTGAGAAATGTATGAAGATGAACTTACCTCAATACAACATGGGCTTCAATAAAAGTGGATGGGAAGAAATAGCAAGGCGGAAAACCAAAGTTGATATAGGTAGCAGCTAATAGACACGGGGTATTATGTTCGTTGCGCCTGACATACATTGTTTCATAAGTGTAGAGTATCTCAAGTGATTATCAATAATCCTATCGGGCAAGACAGATGTAAGTAAGTATTTAGTGTCTAGATTAGAGATGACATCGGGAGGAAGAACATAATCAACAAGATAAATATGGGATAAAAAGTGAGATCTTATACATGGTGCATGCTCACTGAAAACCTCTGAGCAACCAAGATATTGCAGTGAAGTATATTCTTGGTCATCTAAGAAATAGACTTCTGTTGAAATAAGCTTAGCTAATCTAGTCAATATTCGCTCGTTAGGACGAATAATACTTCCTGGTAGATGCCATCCATGGTTACCAAAAGCATCATCTCTCCAAGAATATAGAATGGTATATGAGTTGATTCTTATAATCAGTTCAACATTTATCTGAGGGAAAAAATAAGTACCGACAAGAAAGAGGGTTTCAGGAAGTGTCGGGTTAAGATGTTTGCCGGTGATTAATCTAAGAAAAGCATTTAAGATATGGATAAGTTTACTCACAGGACTTGATATTGTAAAGATGACGCTTTTCGAGCATTTGAATTCTAGCTGAATCTTCGACAGACATCTCTCGATACATAGCAGATTTAGATTTAAGCCAAAGTAGCTCAGCAAGTACACAATCCTGTAATAAGATCTTTATGTTGTCTGAAAATAGAGTTTCAGCAGAAAGAATACATTTCCTCGTTTCATATCTATCAAGTCGGATATCGCTGAGCTGTTTCAAAAGATCGATAGAATCAATAGAAATACCACCCCCAATCACGAATTCTAAGTCAGTAGACTTGCAGATACGGGAAACTTGTAATGCGGACTGGGAAACATACTCTGATGCAATATCTGAACGTGAAAGTTTTGATGATAGTGTAAAATCTACTCGTCCAAACACTAAGCCGGATACAATTCCATCTGTTGAATCAACAATCTCCTTAAGATTCGATAATGCAGTGGACGTCTCTATATTAATTAATAACTTAGGTGGAAGAAACTGCGATTGAGCTTGTATCGCTTTAAACATCTCAACGCATTTAGATACCGCATAGGCAGATTCAATCATAGGTGCAATGATGTAATCACATGACTGCTCAAAACCGAGAACTAAGTCAGATTTAGCTTCAGCCCCACCTATCTTTAATGCGGTCTTGAATCCTTCTGATTTAGCAAAAAGATTAAGAGCTGTAAGCTCAGTCAAGCGAATCCCTTCTGATTCAAACTCAGATTTAATACCTAAAAGGCCTTTATTTTTATGACGACGGAGGACATCACCAAATTGCTGGAAGAAGGGTGGTTCAGTCATCTAGTTATTCGAATCAATAATAGGAGCTAACCAATCATGCATGATTGTAGCGGCTTGGGAATACGACGTTTTCTTGATGGTGTAGTTAAACTCGTTTTGGAACAGTGAAGAATCACCTGAATAGATATAGTTTGTGGGATCCGTAGATGAAATATCAATCTGGGATGGCGAACCACCAAGTGCAAAAATTACGTCTGAAAGAATTGAATAAAAGCGGTCAGAATAACCATTACACACATTGTATGTGGTGTGCAAAGGACGACTCGACTGGGATACAAAATGTTCGATAGCAGAAATGAGATCATCAACGTACAGGTAGTCAAAAGCATGATTAGCAGTGATACTCATACGTCCACTTTTCAAGTAATTATAAATATTATTGCTAATTAAGCGCCTGGAATAATCTTCAAAGCGACCGTAAAGACCAAAAACCCTAAAATTATAGATGTTGCACACATATGAAGATTGATGCAACCTACTGATGATATGCTTAGAAAGGTGATAGCTATGATTGTTTAAAGGAGGGGACTTAATATTAAAATAATCTTCATTCATCTCAGGTGTATAACGCTGGTGTCCATACTCTGCACCGGAACCTATCATAATAGCTTGACCAAAGTGAGGTGAAGCCTGCTCAAGTGCTAAATACATAGCAATATTATTATTGGTATCATCTAACGAAACAGCAGTATGAATAACCAAATCAGGCTTTGAATCTCTGCAGAAAGCAGCAAACTGATCAGAACAAGATAAGTCGCAATTAGATCGATTTAAAAGAATTAGATCGACATCAGAACGTTGAGAATAATACTCGCAGATGTTTTTGCCCAAGAAACTATTTGAGCCAGCAACAAGGATCTTCATCTAGAAACTCAGTACTTGGAAAGCAAATCGTTCTTATAAGGATCTAAATTATCTATAACACAAACATTAGGGGCATTGCACGTAGCACACATAGGAATCTCACTCCTTTTGCCCTGCAACATTTTCACTCTTAAATCTCTCATGAGTTCTCCATTCCAAATTTCGTACAAATCGTGCTTTTGTTTATCTCCTACGAGCACTTTTCGGGCCCAATCAAGAGTGCAACCAGCAACAGATCCATCACTATTTATATGTAAGTACATGAAAGGGAAAGGGCATACATCTTTTAAATTAGTGATTTCCTGGCCATACATGCCTACATCTGTCAACTCGTTTTGGTCTGTCTCAGCCCATTGAGGTACAACATTTTCAATAGACATTTCATCAGATATTTCACCAAAAGTCTTAAAGAAATACTGCTTTTCGTCATCAGTTAAATCAATTGTAGGCCTTCCTTCCTCAGATTTAACAACAGCATGATCTACAACCTTTATATAAAGTGAAAGCGAATCGTCTTTTCTATCGTACAGATCTCTAATATTAAAAATAAATTTATCGTAATCAATATTATAACCAGCAACTCGTTTATAAGACTCAGCGGTTAGACCTTCAACAGAGATATTCATTCTTTGCAAACCAGCATCTATTAAAGCTTGATTAAGCTTTGGGTTAAGCTTACTGCCGTTGGTAAAAATTTCGATCAAATCTGCGACATTTGATTGTCGAGCATAAGCAATCATTTCCGGAAGGTTAGGGTGCATGGTAGGTTCACCATGATTTCCGATTTTAATTTTCTTGATTTTGCGAGGAAACTTTTTTAAATCATCAACGCAAGACTTAAAAGTAGATAGGTCCATCATTCCCCAATTCACTCCAGATTCTTTCATCCCTTTTTTATCATTCTGGAAACAAAAAGTACAGGTGAAATTACATAGACTGCAAACGTCAATATGGACAGAAAAAGGGGTGTCCAAGGGAAGGACATCCTGAAGTGGCTGCTTCTTTTGATGATAAACTCTAGGCTTGACAGTCGACATAATGTAAAAACAGTAGTAACTATATTATAGCATAAGGTGGAAGTTGCATTTAATATTAAACATAAGAGGATTGCTCAAAAATAAGATCCAAATATAATAAGCAAGAGATTACTAAAATGAAATAGAATTGATGCAAAGAGAGGTAAATAAAGAAGTCAATTCTGTGATGGAGTTGGCAATAAGTGAGGGCTGAGTATTGGATTGACTCCAATCATAATATCCATAACTGACGGCAATAAATCTGCAATCAGATTCCAACGCAGCTTTTTGATCTGAAGAGGTATCACCTACGTAGAAATAAGGTAAATCGTTATCAGGGAAAAGTGACTTTAAATAGAGAATTGCTGCGGACTTGGACTGAAAGGAAACGCCATCATTGATAGTATGAAGGTAATCGATACCTATAACTTTATCGAAATAACCGAATAATTTATATTCAGAAAGAAGATTACGAGTTGGTAAAGTAGGCTTATTGGTGACGACATTAATAGAATTAAATTCTACAGATTCACACAAGAATGAAAGTAATTTGTCAACATATTGGTAAGGGGAAGATCTAGTATAGAAATATCTATCATAGAAGTTGCGAAAGCAACTGACAAATTTATTTAGGTCGTCAATAGAGAGTTCTGGATGTAAGTTTTGAGCTATATAGAATATTGGGGGACCAATGTGTCTAGCGAAACAACTCTTATTGACTGCCGAGCAACCAATTCTATTGCAAGATAAAGAGTAGGCAGCGTAAATGCCGTCAAGAGAGTTAAATAGGGTGCCATCAAAATCAAAAATTATATTAATCATAGCTTGATAGCATATGCTGATTCACAAATATCTTGAAGCATCGAAGATGATAGATGAGGACTCATGTCTTCTAAACTGGAGCTAACCATTTCACCTGATTTAAGCCGCTTGCTGGATAACTTTGGAGAAAACTGCTGGCTTTTATTGACGAATACTTCTAGGATTTGAGGACAATCATTATCATATAAATGAAGCAGTGCTTCGCCTAAAAGATTGTCATTACTAACGCTTGAATAATTAATGTCAAAAGCCTTAGACAACCCAGAGAAGACGGGGAAAGGAAGACCAGATTCTGCACCACAACCTACAAGATTATCTGGGAAATAGTTAGTCTGAGTTTGCCGTATAGAGTGATAACCAGAGTTATTAATCAGTATGATCTTTATTGGATACTTTCTACCACCAATAATAGCCAATTCTTGTAAATTCATCATGATTGAACCATCGCCAGCTAGACATGTTATTACTTTTTTAGTTGCATGATAAGCACCAATAGACGCTGGTAATTCATATCCCATAGAAGCACACCCAGAATTATGGAACATACGTTGACCTTTCTTATAGATTGATGATTGAAAACCAACAACACATGCTGTACCATCTGAACAAACAGTTACGGAATCTTCAGGTAAAAGTTTGGACAATTCATGTACGAGTAGGTAAGGATTTACTGCACCTGGTATCGAGGGGAGAGAATCTCGGGTTACTGGATAGTCTTGAAGCATTGTCTTGAGCCATGTACGCCAATCATGCCAATGAGCTAGTATTTTTTCAAATTTAAGGTCTTTTTGTTTAATTTGTCTCTCCATCACACGTGATAGCAAAGGGAAAAATCCTTGTGCATCTGCATGGACTTTTAAATCAGTATTTAAAGTAGGCTTATTAAGCTCATCAGAATCAATGTCTACCTGGCAGGTCCAAGCAGCATTTGCAAACGATTTCCAATTATAACTAATTTGCCTGATATTTAAACGGCAACCAACGACCAATAAACAGCTAGAAAGTTGAACTGCAAAATTTCCTGTTCTGTTGCCAACAGTGCCTGGCCTTCCGGAGTAACATTCATGATTATCCCACAACAAGTCGTTACTATTCCAACCAGTAACACATGCTATTGGCCACTTATCAAGGAAATCTAAAAACTCAGCATAAGCATTAGCTGTACGTATGCCACTTCCTACATACAAAACTGGTCGATTATTAGACAAAAGTTGCGTGGCAATAGCTTCCAAATCGGACTCTGAAGCTTTAGGAGAAGAGCTAGAAATTTGAAGGGGTTTATTTACCAGATTATCAAAATAATCGGGAAGCATGTATCCTTGAACATCTATCGGAATATCTAACCAAACTGGTCCAGGCCGTCCTGAAATTGATCTAATAAAAAGAGTATCGATAATAGAAGCGACCTCAAGAGGAACTTGCAATAGATGTGAAGCCTTAGATACTTTTGAAACCATATGCACAATATCTACTTCTTGGTCACCAAGTTGCCTAAGATTATCAAGACCTGAATTAACGACAAGGGTTTCACGCTTAGATTGTCCAGACAAGACAATCATTGGAATTGAATCAACAAATGCACCAAACACACCGTTAATAGCATTAATGCCACCAGGTCCGGCAGTAACATTCACCAAACAAGGTTGATTTGTTATGCGGGCGAAAGATTCAGCTGCAATTGCACAACTCTGTTCATGATGTAGAAAATGAAGACTATCGGCATATACTCTGGAGATTGCATCATTAAGATGCATAGCAGCACCACCTGTCACCATATATGCTTCAGTTACACCTAGAAAATGCAAACGCTTTGCAATAAAATCAACAACTCTCATTGGGATTTTCTAAATCGATGTACAAACTCGTTAATAACGTTGATTTCATGGGCAAGCATAGATGAGGTTAAACCTGGATAGGTGCCTAAAAACAAGGTGTTAGACATGATTTCGTCAGAACCAGAAAGAGTTGTTGCTACTCTCATGGAATTAGGATTATCTTTTTTCAACTGTACGAAAGCTGGCTGCCTTACGAGATTCCCGCCAAAAAGCATACGGTTACCAATCAAGGATGAATCTAACTCCTGCGCTAATTGAGTACGAGTAAAACAGGAATTTTTCTTAACGGATATTTTAAAACCAAACCAAGAACATTCTGTACGACATCCCGTGTTATCCCAACTGAAACCACGTTTGATATCCCAGCTTGTTGCATGAGTCGGGAGGGAAAATTCAAATACATCAGTACAGGAATCTAGCTCAGCACGTAAAATATCCCAATTCTTCTTACGCATCTGAATATACTCCGGCAGACGTCTAAGTTGAACCCTGCCAATAGCTGCTTGAGGATCCAACGGCTTAAGATTATAACCTAGGTGGCTATATGTGTACTTATGATCGTAACCTTCAGGTAGCTCACCAAGCTGCCATCTAAAACGTTTACCACATGTGTTATCAATGCCACTAGGACACCAACAATCACGGCCCCAATCTCGAAAGCTCTCTGCAATTACGGTTAATTTATTATCGCGAACAATATTTACAGAACCACCCTCGCCCATAGTCAAGTGATGAGGCGGATAAAAGCTCTGAGTACTGAGATCACCCCAAGTTCCTGTCCAGCGGACAATCCGTTCCGGCCCTTGATCAAGGCCAGGACTGTTCTCCATGAAGCCGAAGCTTTCAGCTAAAGACCGAGGCATCGAATATGAGCATCCGAGTGCATCACAGTTATCCTCTATGAGCCACAGATCATATTTTTGGCAGAAGGCCAGCGTTGTGGCAATGTCGAAAGGATTGCCCAAGGCGTGAGCCATCATCACAGCCTTAGTTTTACCTTCTGAATAAGCCTCCTCTAGTTGATTGCAGCAAGCGTTACCGGTGACTGGATCAGCATCAATAAAAACAGGTACTGCTCCTACTTGTACAATCGGCGCCACAGTTGTAGGAAACCCGGCCGCAACAGTAATAACCTCATCACCAGGTTTGATCCTGCGAGGCTCCGGTAACTTGGCAGAAGTAAGTGCTGTAAGTGCAACAAGGTTGGCACTCGATCCAGAATTAACAAGTAAAGAATGTCGAACGCCTAGAAATGAAGCCAACTCATTTTGAAACGCCTCGCCTTCTGAACCAAGGGTCAGCCAGAAATCGAGAGTACTAGCTACCGCAGCCTGTACCTCATCTTCTGTAAATACACGACCAGCATAAGGAATAGTCTGCCCAACATGCCAGGGGGTTCGATCGGGATCAGATGCAGGGCGAAAGTCACTATGAACCAGTCGCGAATACTCGCGAGTAAGACGCAGAATCTCCTGCTTCAGAACGGAAGGATCACTCATGACACAGCTGATAACGCATCACTGTAAAGATTGAGATCGGACAAGCAGCATTGAAGGGGGCTAGCGCCCTGGTGCACAGCGCGATACCACTCAACGGTTCGATCCATTGTGACTTCATAATCCCAGCAAGGCTGCCAGCCCAAGCGATGATGAGCTTTATCAATCTGTAGGTGGAGACGGTTGGCCTCGTGTGGTGCAGTGGGATCACTTTGATCCAGCCACTCCCCAGGCCAGCGCTGCAGGATGGAGGCAACCAAATCACTGACAGGACGATTGCTAGATAGGCTAGGACCAAAGTTAAAGGCTTCACAAGGCGGAGAAGTAGAGGTGATCAACTCCTGTGCAAGCAGTAGATAGCCTCCCAATGGTTCAAGAACGTGTTGCCAAGGCCGAGTGGCTCTGGGATTGCGAACCAAGATTGGATCTCCGAGAACCAAGGATCGCATTGCATCTGGGACGATACGATCAGGAGACCAATCACCGCCTCCTATTACATTACCCGCACGTGCGGTCGCGATGCGTAGGTAGGGGTTCTGGTGAACCGCGGGTCCGCAAAAACTAGAACGCCAACTAGCGATTGCAATTTCTGCCCCAGCTTTACTGGAACTGTAAGGGTCGTGGCCACCCAGACGGTCAGGCTCTCTATATCCAAACGTCCATTCCCGATTTTCATAAACTTTATCGGTGGTGACCATCACCACAGCACAAGGATGATGCAGAGGTCGCAGAGCCTCCAGCAAATGCAAACTGCCCATCAAATTAGTCGACCAGGTACCGAGGGGATCCTCATACCCACGGCGCACCAAGGGCTGAGCTGCTAGATGCAAAACAACCTCTGGTTGGGCCCTTAGAACCAAAGCCTTTAAGCCTTCAAGATCAGACAGATCACCGATCTGATGCTGCCAAGCATCACCAGTTAGGTGAGCATGAGCTATGTAACGAAAAAGGTTAGGAGGCGATTCAGGCTCAAGAGCCAAGCTCCAAACCCGGGCACCTAGATTTTGCAACCAGAGCAGCAACCAACTGCCCTTGAAACCGGTATGACCGGTAATCAAGACACGCCTGCCAAACCAAAAAGAAGGATCAAGCATTACCAGACCTTCCAAGGGGGCTTATCTTCGGCCCAGAGCTCCTCCAAAAGAACTCGATCCCTCAACGTATCCATGGGCTGCCAAAAGCCATTGTGTTGATAAGCAGAAAGCTGGCCATCAGTAGCAAGACTGCGTAAAGGGTCATGCTCCCAAGTAGTGGTATCACCTTCGATCCGATCAATAACCTCAGGCTCAAGAACAAAAAATCCCCCATTGATCCAACCTCCGTCGCCTTGTGGCTTTTCGTGAAAGCCGCTCACATCATTATTTTCAGTCAACTTCAAAACACCAAATCTTCCAGGTGGCTTGACGGCTGTAACTGTGGCCAAGCGTCCATGAGACTTATGATGGGCAATGAGCAAGTTGATATCAACATCCGCCACACCATCGC
>MDTD01111252.1_pt1 | contig 13629 bp, 20 predicted proteins | sample 811221 | NCBI WGS metagenome assembly MDTD01 (sample SAMN05326646, study PRJNA326480) | marine metagenome | isolation source: seawater | place: Pacific Ocean: South West | collected 2011
ACACACGCAACGCAATAGACGTGGGCTGAAGTTTGTCAGAAAGTTAGTTGTGTTGCTTCCAGACAATGCCGCTGGCTGACAATAATAACGCCATCTATAAGGGTAAGTTTCATCCGGCGCTAAAGGAAAAAATGCTTTATCAGCATCAATGTAAAACTGTGTCGGCTTGCCCTGACTTATATTACCGCTTGTGTCGTATGATCTAGCTGACTCTATGTCATCTAGCGTTCTGTGATTTAAAGCTAGTTTTTCTGTGCCGCTGTAGTACAACGAACGTGAACCAATAAAGTCGGTAGGCACGTCTATAAAGTCTTGACCAACAACCATGTTGCCAGTGGTTAATTTAAGCATTTCACGCACACGCAAACGCCTGTAAATAAAATCCTCTGCCTCTGCTAATATTGTCGGCGCCGAAAAGCTGTCGTTGTTGACCCAGTTCTTAATAGAACCGTCAGTAGCTTTATTTGCGACTAGCGTTGTGTAATCCATTTTTTATAGCCTTAATAATTGTTGCTGGCTCTATACTGGCACTGCACATTGCCGCTTTTGTGTTTTCATCTTGATCGCAGTGTTCAAAATCGAAATGTAATCTGTGACATGGGAAACACGCCGTATTTTGCGGCAAGATTTCTTTTGTGTTTTTCCAGTGTTTCGTAAGCTGTTTTGGCCCACTGTGACTGACCATTACAACCTTATGGTTTTTTTCCATGCAAACAGCGTTTAAAAGCCCTGTTTCTGGCCCTACAACAACGTCTGACACTTGCGCTAGTGCCATTGATGCCCTCATTGGCAACGTGCCGCATTGGGCCGCTATGCGCTCTACAGAGCCGTATCGTTTTTCTGTCTCTTCAAGCACAGATTCTTGCAAAACCATCGCTTCTTTATCGCCCATTAACATAACGTAGGCATTTGTCTGTTCTAACAACCCTACAAGCACGTCTGCCATGTGCGGATACCATTTATGTACGCTGGAACCAGCCACAGCCCACGTGACTAACGGCGCATCAAACCTTTGCCGTATTTCTTTGGCCTGTTCTTTTTCATCAGCCGTTGCATGGAAAACGCATCCACGAAAATTATACGGCACGTCAGCAAGATCATGCGTTATCTCCATATAATTCTGGTTAAACAGCTTGTGCCTTGCAGATTGTGACCAAAAATACTTTGGGTGTTCGTGGCTAAGTAGTAACTGCCCTTCTATGCTTGAACTAAGATTAACAACTTTATCATATTCGGTTGCGATAGCTTGCCAGTACGTTATCAAGTCATCGTTATGCACTTGATTGCGGTCTTGCACCATCAATTCGTCAATGTCAGGGTGCGTTGCGTTAACAACGTGCTGTGGCGCTTGGCAATTTAAAGTCACATAGTATCCTTGCTTTTTTAGCAATGGAAATATGCCAGCGCATATGATCTGATCGCCCCATGCGCCATACCTTACGACAAGACACGACTTGTCTGGCTTTGGCTTTTGCTTTTCTTTCTTGTTTGGCGTGACAACCAGCAACTGACTACGCTGTTTTGCTATCACGCAATCTGACCAAACACTTAATATGTTTTTTGCTTCGGTTTCGTCTTGATTGACAAAGATTATGTAGCCGTCTGGCTTTATCACCCTGCGCCAATCTTCAAACGTGTTGTTTTCTGGTATTTCAGCGCCGTTTATGACCAACGCATCTAATTTACCGTCTGCAATAATCTCTACGGTGTCAGTTAGCAAAAAATGACCATACAAAGGCTCATCACCGCCTATTTGCATAACTAAGCCGCGACTATACGGAACAATAAACCACTTAGGATCAAAAATATTTGATTTTTTTTGCATTTACCTCTTGCAATATATATAAATGTGTAGTATATTACATTTATTGTTACTTACTTGGAGAAATCACATGGCATCATATGTACCACCAACCCAAATCCACAAAGTTGCTGGCAATTTTATTTCAGGTGTTGTTGACCGCATACAGCGACGATTAAAAGAAAACAAGTCAAGCGTCAAAACTTACGCTTCGTGTGACCGCGCTTTCGACAAAGCAGAAAGGTTAGCACACGATTTCAGTGCTTATAACGACACTGATTTTGACCCAATTTTTATAGTTGTTCAATTATCTAACGGACGCTGGACATCTGTATTTATGTTAAGCGAGTATTTCAACCGTTTAGAGAACGGCACAGATATAACTTACTTCGCTCGTAAAGGCATTTATTGCGTATAACTAACAGGGGCTTCGGCCCCTAACTTTTTGGAGAAATTGATATGACTAGCGTAGAACGTAAATATTTTGAGTTTGATAACGGTGAAGATGTTATTAGAGTTGCTTGGGATCAAGGGTCTAACTTCACATTGCAAATGCCATGTAAAGGTGAATGGTTAGATTATTTTAATGTAGCTAGACCATTCAAAGTTAAAACTGAAGATCAGGCAATACAAGAAGCCCAATCAATTTTACAAGAGGTCTTCAGCTAAAGAATAGGGGCTGGTGTGTGCCAGCCCCTTTCTCATTACTTGCCGCTGTAACTCATGGCGGCTTTCCCCATTTTACCATATGGGGCTTTGTCAGCCATTCCAGCGTATTTAATGTCCGACTTGTCTGGCATAGAACCAGCAGTTGAAGCATTTTCTGGTGGGCAAGCTTCCATGATGGATTGCGAACCGCGACCAGCACCTCTTAATATAGCCATTCTATTATCCTTTCTTAATTAAGCCGCTGATGCCCACTCGACAATTCGAGCGTTTGTTGCATCAGAATGGACAAGACCGAAACCTTCCAGTGCGTACCAAGCCATACCCATTGACCGTCCATAGTCAGATGGAATACGACCGCGAATTTCTGGAGCCATTGCTATGACTTCTGCCACAGTGTCAGCGCCCATGAAATAGCACCAATCAGACTTACCGTTTGTCCAATTGTTTGTACCATCTCTTGCTGGTGCGGCGTTCACGCCACCTGACAAGATTTGGGTTTGCTCAACGAAGCGTACCGCTTCAAATCGACCAACTTCACCATTAGTAATCTTGCGATAACCAGTAGTTGTGTATTGATCGACAGACTCTAACTCATCTTTGAGATCACGAAACGTTGTAGGTCTTGCGATAGCGATGTAATCATCACCCTCGTAAGCTGGTATGTTTCGCTCTTTCATCAAGTCAGAAATCTTACGCACGTGCGTTTTGGTTACGCCAATGTCGTTGTTGCCTGTAGCGGTTCCATCTGTGTACAACGTACCAGTTGATGCCGCCGCACCTGTAGCAACATACTTCAGAGGTGTAAGCCTAAACTTAGCTTCTGCTTCAGTGTCGAGAGTTTCACGACAATCTCTAGACAAAACATTTCTTGTTACGTCCATAACATTGTGCTTACCAAGCATATCAGTCAGGCTTGTAAATGGCACAGAGTTGCCCCATTCAAGAACTGTTGCTGTTGCTTGATTTATAGTGAAGTTAGTTTCTGCAATTGCGGTTCCTTCAGTTAAGGTAGATCCAGCAGTTGCAACCTTGGAATAAACGTTCCATGTGACGGTTGAACCGTTGTTTAAACCTTTATCTGCGAAGTCTTTAGCATCGCAGAACTGACGGAATTTAGTAGACGCTCGTACTTCCATGCGTAAAACTGAGGACAGTTCATCAGCATATAGATAGCCGCCAAGCGTATTGGTAGACCATAATTGTCCAGCCATTTATGCCTCCTATTTCTGTTAGGCGTTAATAAATGGGCAAGTTCCTAGCTTCGCGTTCCTCACGAATAATCTCTGATTGAGTTTTAGGACGTGGGGTTCCACGACTAGGCGTTGCCGCGCTCACTTTTCGCGGTTGTTTTGCTGTGCCAGCCTTTCGGTTTTGCTTGTCAGCTAGACCGTCTGTCTGACCGTCTGAACGTCCATTGTACCAAGCACGAGTCCTAGCCCCACCATCCATAAGTAAATCCTGATATGATTTAACACCGTAACCAGCTTGTCGCGCTTCCCTGTGGCGTTCCCACCAATTCTTATAAGGTTGTGGCGTTCCATGCTGTATTGCCGCATTTAACTGCTGTTCTGTGTAACCTAAACTCATAAGATCTTCTTTTAAGCCTTGGTTCACAAAATTAACGGCGATAGATTGTAGGTTTGGATCTTCCTTGATTTCTGGATATTCATTTAACGCATTGTTCAGCGCAGTTTGATGCTCTGTTTGCTCACGAACAATAGCCGCCGTCATTTGTGCAACTTGATTTGGATTTAGTTGCTGTTGACCTTGACCACTGCCCCTAAGTTGTGTGACCGCTTCTCTAACTTGCGATTCATCGCCATACATTAATGCGTTAACAACAGCGTCATCATCATTGGTAGACGCTGGTTGTTGCTCCTGTGCTGGCGCTTGCGGTTGTGCTTGCATTTGCTGTTGCTGTTCAAACTGTAATTTTAGTTCGTTAGCTTGGCGTAATGCCGCCGCCGCATCTTGAAATCGCTTATCAGCCGCACGTGACTTTTGCGCTAATTTCAAAACTTCCGCTAATGGCTTACGTTCTTCTTCACCATCAATGATGAGAGTATGTAAGTCATCGCCCTTAGAACTAGCTTCAGTTTTAGGCGTGGGTTGTTCAGAAGCTGACCGCCCTTGGGGTGGGCCTGCTTGCTGTTGACCGTCCTGTTCCTCTGCTTCTTCTTCGGTATTATCATCAATCGCATCCAATGAGGGTAGCGTTGATTCATCGTTTAGTTGTTGGCTTCGACGTTCAGCCATTGCATCCTCAATATTATTGCGGTGCAAATCTTGTACGTCATACTCTGGCTTTTCAGCCGGAGCCTGTTCTGCCTCAACATTAACATCCTCATTATCGAGGGTAGTTTCTGTATCAGACATTCCTTTTCCTTGGTTAAAATTAAAGGCTTTCGCCCTACAAGTCCTCGACTTGTTCTGCCTCGACGATCTCACGGTAGGCTTGTCTGCCATCGTTTATGATCTGCTCGATGTCTTGTTGCATACAATCGAAACGTTTTATTTCGGCTTGTGTGCGTCTAATCTCTGATGCTTGTTGCTCTGGGCATAAATCAACCAGCTTTTCTTTTAACTCGTCAACACGCTCTACCATGCGCCCAAGCACATACTTAAATAACGGTGTCTCTAACTCTGCTTCTATATCTGCGCCTAATCTAGCAAGGCCCAACAAATCATCTTGCGGTGTCATTAAACCATATTAGGCGGTAATGTTGGCAATGGATCAGCGTCTAATTCTGGCGCTTGTGGCGGCATATAGTTAGGGTAGCTGTCTGGGCGCACAGGAATTGCCGACATTTCTTCTGGCGGTTCGTACATTGTGTATTCATCGTTTGACAATGGCGTATACATAGGCGGCCCACCAGCAGACATTAAACCACGATTTTTTATGAAATCGTCTATAACTTCTTGCCTACTTCTATTTGACTTTTTTGCTATGTCATCAGCGCGATTACGGAATAATTCCATAAACGTGCCTTGGCTTGCGTCATCCACGCCTGTTCGTTGCGCCGCACCCATCCACAAGTTTGCTTGCACTTGCGGCCCTGTCATGCCTAATTCGCCGCCAATTTCATTAACCAAATCTTCAAATGCCTTGTACTCGCCTTTTGCTGGCATACCAACGTACACCGTAGGCTCATTTTTTATATCGTCAAACTTAATATCGCCGTTTTCGATCGCTTTTTTCGCGTTAAATTTTGGTTTGCCAGCTTTGGTTCCGGCTTCTGTAATATATTTGTTAACGGTTTTTGCTCCATAAATTTTTGTCAACCTGTCAGCTAGTTGCTGGCTTATCTCTGAGCTTGTTGACAACCACTCTGGCGAACCATCTGCCATCGCCATGTAGCGTGTAAAATGCAAATCTGCCGCTATATTTGTGCCACTACCTTTTAATGATTGTGTGAACCCTTTTGGCTTTGGATTTTCTGTCATACTGCTAGAAGCTGGCGGCATATCATCTGGCAATGGCGTGTAACGCCCTGCACCAAGTCTTGCAACATTCTTTGCATGGTTTTTTTGCATTTTGTGACCGTAACCTTTAGTTGGTTTTAATTCGCCACTTATAAGCGCATCGTAATTGTCCTCGAACCAATCTTTGCCTTTTGACCTGTAATAACTTGCCACACCAATGTTCGTTGGCACTTTATTCCCTGTAGATGTAGCGCCCATTAAATCCATAAATTCTGACCACTGTTGATGACCCTCTTGCGGCCCATGCTCTGCGATAAACCAATCACGCAATTCTTCTGTGTTGTACCAATCTGAACCGCCTAATTCTTGCCCTGCTCTTATGTCTCGAATTAGTTCGTCTTTGATGCCGCCTTTGTTTGCTCTAATGTTATCAATGGCATTTTGTGTTCGCGCTGGCACTTTCTTAGGATTGTATCGCAAATAACTGTACTCTGTTCGATCTGGAGCCGCGCCCAAGTATCTAGGGTCTGACCCAGCTTCTATGGTGTAATCTGTTTTAGAATTTTGTATAGATGGCGCTGTTGTTTCATCCCCAGCCTGTCTACGCACTATATTTGACGCAAGCGCACCTTGCGGCGCTTTGCCTAACAACGATGGCCCCATTATGTTTAACGCTGGATTTGTTGCAAATAAACGTTCTAAACCTGACATATTTTGACTTTGCACTGGGTCAACTGCCCTTGCGTATTGCGATGCCATTTGTGGCAAACTAAAACCTTCTGCCACTGCTTGACCGCCTTGCATGACTGCTTGCAGTATTGGCGCTAATTGACCACCTCCTTGCGGTTGCGCTACTGGCACTTGCCCAGCGGTATCGTAGGCAATCAATTGTCTAGGCCTTACTTGTGATATGGGGGGTAAATCTACCATTACATTACATTTACGTTGCTTGCATTAGGCATCAATCGCGCTCTAGCTAGATCAAGCTTAAATCCTTGCTCTGCAAGTGCGGCCTTGCCCTCAACATCCATCTGCGCTTTCTGTGCGTCCATCTGACCCTTCATCTGCGCTTCTGCCAGTTTGACCTGTCGGTCTATATTCTTGTCTTTTACTTGACCCTGTAGCTGTTGGATAATCTGACCCATCTGGCCTAACTGCGCTTGTAGCTGTTGTATGCGTGGGTCTTCCCCCTGACCATCTTTAAAGTTCAAGAACCGTTGACCATCTTTGTATCCAGCTTTACCAAATATCTCTGCCGCTATCGCTTCCACGCCTGACGTTTCTAACACATTTGGCCCATACAGTTGCACCAGTGGCGATACAAGCTGACCAAACGTTTGCATGGCAAGCGCAAACTTGCGGCCTTGCATCAATGGATCTGTGCCGCCTATGCCTACGTTTACATTAACCGTTAATTCGCCCTGCAACAGATCGTCAGTGATTTGGTTAATGCCATACTTTTGAAACAAGTCTGCCTTTTCGGCCGCCAATGCTAACACAACACTGTCAGTCTCATATGCTTGTTCTAAATGCACCATCTGACGCAATACAGGCTCAACAAACGACTCACTAAATACACGCAAGTCATATTCCATTAGCGTGTTGCTTTGCCCTGACAACATCGCCATGCCGCCGACTGTTTCATTCATACGTCGGTTAGACTGAATACTGCTGTTATTGAAGTTACCAGCCAGTTCGTCAAAATCTAGGTTAATCCTGTCTTGCTCTGCATAAGCTTGACTGTTAACTGGCGGTGGAGCCATCTCAATAACGTCAGTAGCTGGATCATCCATTGTAATGACTTTAGCGGGTGATCTGTTCATCAATGCTGGCACAAGCGCCTTGTTACCACGCCTTACCTTGACCATCGGCGTTAGGCTAAACTTCAGTGCGTCCATGCGTAGGTTTGCCAAGTCGTTTGACTCTTGCTGTAGTGGCCCTAGCATTTCCACACGGCTTGTTGGATATGGCTTAAATGCCTCGATGTTTGAGTAACCCACGACCACAGGCCTGTCACCGTTTTTGCAGTGTAAATACACTTCGCCAACTGGTGTTGGATCTGTCAGCATTGCCGCCGTTGCCAGCGTGTAATAGTGGTAGTCTTGATCGCCGCGCTTTACAAAGTTTTCATGCACAAACACAACTTCGTAGTCATCAATAGGTGCGTCTGTGTCACGTCTGCTTGGCCCATCAAACATATTACGTGCATCGTCCAAATCAGCGGCATCTTCTTCTTTGCCTTGCTGTAGCGTTGCATCATCCAGTTCTTTCCATGCTGGCTGGCCTGTCTTGGGGTCTGCATCAACCATCATCTGCTTTACGTCGATAGCAAACATAGGCCGTCTGACTATGAGATATGGACTACTGCCAACAGGGTCTAGCCAATCAGCCGCTGGATCAAACAAAATGTTTTCTGGCTCTATCGGCTCTATGACAGGCTCATCTTTTACCACCGTCATGCGGGGCTGTATGTCAATGTCACCTTTATCGTTAATGATTGGCATACCATTTTCGTCAGCTACTACCTCTTCGCCGTCCTCTGCTTCAGCATAATGCCAGAAGATCTTGGCGGCTGTGCTACCGTAAATATCGGCTGTCTGCCTTGCGCCAACCAGTAACCTAAACCACGGTACTGTTTTTTGCAGTCTGTAATTTAACAACTCTTGCATGATGCCAGCAGACGCTAACTGGTTAGGATCATTGTCGTTCTGCGGCGTAATGTTAACCACGTCATTTGTGCTGAAAAACGCTTGTGCTGTGACTGCTTCGTTTTTTCTTACATATGACCTAACTTTTGGCCTAAACAATCTAGAGCGCCGTTTAAATGCGTCTGAATTATACTTTGACCCTGCTGGATGTTCGTTGTTGAACAGATTTAGGTTGCGTTCCCAATCATCCCTATGCGCCGCTTGCACGTAGTCAACAGCATTGTCATAACAGCTACGGCTTAACTCTAACCAATCAGTGTCATCTTCTGGTGATAGACCTTCGCCATTATCGTCAACCTCATAGTCCATAAGCTTTGAGTCGGCTGAACCGTCTGTAATACGCATCTCTTATTCCCTACCAAGGACTTTTACTGGCTTCTTCAGCATATGCCGCCACGTCTACATTGCCGCGCCGTAAATTGTGACGCTCTAGTATTTCGCCGCCAGCCCTCATTATTGCGTCTTCAAAAGTAACGCTAGGATCGTTTAAATTTATAAAGTAACCCATGTCTGCGCTCAATGCTGGGTTACGCACGATAGCAACAGCACCACGCACTGCAACTTGCCATCTATAACCTGTGTAATGCTTGTCAAGCTGTGCCGCCGCACGTGACGCCATATTCATCTCTGTCGGCGTAGGTACACCAGCTACATCACGATAGATCGTGACGTTTTCACTTCCATCCATACTTCTGCCCTGCACGTGGCTCACCTTGCACAAAGTAGCGACCAGATTGGTCTGCATCATATGTGTCTGACGGCTTGCCAAACTTGTAGACCCAAGGGTAGTAAGCTTTTTCGTAAAAATCCCTGTCGGCCTCTAACACAAGCGACTTAAATGAAATGGTTGTCATTTCTTTTTCTTACCTTTGGTGTGTTTTTTTCCATACGGCATTGTTATTTCTTTCTGCGTCTTAATTTAGTTTTCGTTGTTGTCATTGGACGGCTGTTTTGATACAGCGCCCTATCTTTAGTTGAAATAGCCCCCATTGGCCCTTTACGCTTTGTGGTTTTCTTTTTATACATTGCCATTTAACTATCCTCGTAATAGTCGGTTTCGTAATAATGATCTTCGCTCACACGATGATCAGGCGATGCAAACGTAAGTAAAAATGCGTCTGCTAGGTCTGGTGAGCCACCCAAACGTTGCTTTGTTTTATCTTTTGGTTCGACTTGTATTTTGCCGCTTGCTGTCATTGCATAACGTGGGGCTGTTAGCTCACCAATAAGGTCGGGATCATCGACCATCTTGCAGTCTCTGGCCTCTAACCATTCGCGGCCTTTAAACCACAATTCATCACGTAGCCGCATATATCTAGCCCTGACACTTGGGCTTTCTGCTACGTTAATTCCGATAGCTGGCAAGTCTTCATCTTGCAGTATGTCAACCACGCCACTGCCTACCCCTATCGAGTCAATCAGTATCTTGGCTGGGCGCTCTGATGACGGCGTTTGCAAATATTCGTCTATAACGAGGCCAGCAACTTGTGTCACTGACTTGTTACGCCAGCTTTTGACTGCCTCTAACATCACATTCCTTTGGCGCTTGGCTAACGCCGTTTGATCATCACCGAACCGCGCAACATCTAAACCCCATGTGGGCTGACCCATTAGCGGCTCTACATCTCGACGTATAGCGGCCTCACAAAGCGACAAAGAGATGATTGCGTCATCTGATTGCTCTGGAAAGTCTCCAAGCACCCTGACGGCATAAATTGCGCTGTCAGCACCATACTTAGATGCCATTTCTTTTATAAAGCTAGGATCAACCCTTGTGCTTTCTGCACAGCTAACACGCTTTGTCCACCAATTGCTTCGTTGCTGATTGAATGCGTCGAAGAAATAACCGTTTGTCCTTGTTGGGTTACCAACCATCAGAGTCTTAGCGCCCTTGGTTGACATAGCGCCCTGACCCACCTCAAATATTACCTCGTCCACACCAGACGCTTCGTCTACGATAAACAACATATTATCGCTGTGGAAACCTTGGAAAGCTTCTGGCTTCTCTGGACGGCTAACCCTTGGCACTGCAAACGCTGTGTCAGGTTGTGCTTTTAGATAAAATCGTGTTGCAGTCAGTTCGAATAAGTCTTGCAACGCTTTCGGCATCTTTCTGTGCCACGTTGCTAATTCTGACCAAAGTATGTCTTGCAATTGGTGACTTGTCGGCGCTGTCACTGCAATCTTAGACGGTGATTTAGTATACATCCACCAGAGTATTGACCATGCGCTAAATGCTGACTTGCCTACACCGTGACCTGACCTAACAGCTATGCGGTCTTCAGTGCATAGTGCCGTCAGTGCTTCCGCTTGCCATTTCTCCGGCGTCACCTTCAGCGTCTGTTCCACGAACATCGTCGGATTCTGTGACCATGCTCTGCCCAGCGTCTGCCACTGATCTTGTGAGCCATTCATATATTGAGCCGTTTACCTCTGCTTCTACCTTCTGTTCAACTGATGCCAATTTAGGATGTATATATGGCGCGGCTGACTTAGCCGCATCCATGCGTGTGTCAAATTCTTGCGTTGGATCTCGCATAATGTTGAGCATGTACTCTAAAGGCGTTATTCCCTCTTCTGCACAACGATTAGCTATCTCAATTGATTTGACGTTTTTACTACCTTTTTTTCGCCCAGAATTTGGCCTTGGGCCACCATGTGCCATGATATTTCTCTTGGTTTATAATTGGTTTTTTTTCAAGTCAGTGCATTGTTGCATCAACTGGTACGCACTCTTCGCCAGCCAACATAGACGCATATTGCCTTGCCATTTCTTTGTCACTAGCGGCAAATCTTGTAACTTCGATCACAACCCATGTTCCGTCTACGTGTTCCCAGACTGACACGTTGCCTGATCCAATTTCTGGATTGTTGAAATAATCTTGTATTTTCATAATTTGTTTCCAAAAAAAACGGCTGGCAGTTTTGGGATACGCCACCAGCCGCTTAAAACAAAGAGTGAACGGCAATGTCAAAACCGCTTTTGTCTGTCAGACTCTGCCTGTACTTATACAAATTTTACTTTGGAGAAAAGTTCTAAGGTTGTTCTGCGGTGATATACAAAAACAGACTATCACATTGTATAAAAGCACAAGGCAGAAATCTAACAGTGGAAATAACTCTAATATCGAATTTTTAGTACGTCAACCCACTTTCTGCACTAGATGTTGTGTTTGTTACGATCAATATACCGTACAAATTCTACTCGCCCATTCACATGAGGCTTGCCGTTCATAAAATCTTTTAACGCTTTTCGCGCATCCCTAAAATTAACACCTAAAATAACCGAATTGGCTGGCATCCCAAGGTCTAACGCTTCGATCCTCGCACCTTTGATAGTGTCGCACCATTTAGTGTCTGTTGGTTTAAAATTGTTATATAACCAAACAGCGTTTACGTCACGATCTCGCTGGTGAATTTTATTCCAACGTTCATCGTTAAGAATTGCTTTATACATTTTCATCAATCTTCCCACCCTCTAATTTATCGCAATAATCTACCAACGCATTTTTGATAAATTGCGCGGTTGTCATTCGGTGTTTCATTGCAAGGATACCAACACGATTGTCCAACGCTTCGTCAATGCGTGTTCCGATTGTAAATAGTTTCTCTTTCATGTTGCATTAATTCCAACTTAAGTCGTCTATTTCCCACTCATCTATGGTCTTTAGAGTGCGTTCTGTGGTTTCTACACTGCCAAAATCAATTGAATTTAAATCAGTTACTTTTTTAATTTTTGCTTCACACCCTTCTTTTAATGCTTGCTCAACCTCTCCATACCAATGCGATGGATCGCCATCAACAACAGACGGCAAGCCTAGTGTTTCCAGAACATCTTTTTTTGCAACTTGTACTTCAGCAAAATCAAGCTTCTCAACAATCTCAATAGTTACAGTGCGTATCCGTTTTCCTGTGATGTTAAATTTCATGTCTCGTCCTCATATTCTAAATCTTCTAACTCTTCCTCTAAGCCTTGTCGGCTATTAGCTAAATCCTCACGTGCAAAGTCGAACGCATTAGTCACGTTGCCAAAATCTTTGTCAGCTTCCACAAGATGATCACTAAGCTGTTGCAACAACGCCAGCGCCTCTTCTAATGCCTTGCGCCTTGCATTGTATCGGCAAGTCTGCCGCAATGTCGGGGCGATCATTGAACTACCCCGAAAGCAACACCGTAAAAAAACATAAGGGCTGGTAGGCCGATCAATACGATCAGCCCCCCAATAATTTCACTTACTAAACGCCACATTTTTTTGACTCCTTTTATAATATAAATATAACTGCGCGTTTACCGACGGCTTGCCCCATCGACCACACGCTGTCGTTGTAGAAGTACGAGTAGGTGCTATCGTTTACTAAAACGCGATACCTCCCTGTCTCTTCGTTTCCCTCAAGTGTTCCTTGCACAGAAATCTGAGGCTCAAAATGCTTCCTCGAACCAAGTGCAATCTTGTCGTTCGCGTTGATAACCTTTGTCCATGAAACACAAACTGTCTCACCGATAAGGCTACCTAGCTGTTTGTCGATAGCCTCTTGGCTATCTTTACCTACATCCAATGTGTAAGGCGCTTCCTGTATGTTAGCCATTACTACTCTCCAATCGAGGCTTGATAAATGTCTCACCTCTTTCGAGGGATCTTTGGATAAGCTCGTTAGACGCAAGGTGTTTGTCGTTGATCTTCTCAAAGTTTTCTTTCGCCTCATCAGTCATCAGCTTGTCTCCCCCATCCGTATGACCAAGCACCGACATAATGTACTGGATGCTATGGTAGGCATCGCGGAAACTTGAATACAGGTTGGTGATTTCAGAAACGCCGACATTATCTTTGATGTAGGCAAGCGGTGAACTGGTCGTATTGCCGCTTTGCACGACCTCCGCAGGGATTTTATCTCCGGCAGTCTGCGTCGTTGCACCAATGTCCTTGTTGCCATTCAGAAAGTCGAGTAACCCTGCCTTATCTGTCGGCACTTCGACTTGTTCAAATTTGCCAAGCTTTTTTGCGTCAGCTTGTGTTCCGGCCCATTGACC
>MDTD01139681.1_pt1 | contig 13628 bp, 10 predicted proteins | sample 811221 | NCBI WGS metagenome assembly MDTD01 (sample SAMN05326646, study PRJNA326480) | marine metagenome | isolation source: seawater | place: Pacific Ocean: South West | collected 2011
GACTGAGGAACCAGAAGATCCTGAAGAACCAGAAGAGACTGAAGAGACTGAGGAACCAGAAGATCCTGAAGAACCAGAAGATCCTGAAGAACCAGAAGAGACTGAAGAGACTGAAGAACCAGAAGATCCTGAAGAACCAGAAGAGACTGAAGAGACTGAAGAACCAGAAGATCCTGAAGAACCAGAAGAACCAGAAGAACCAGAAGAGACTGAAGAACCAGAAGAACCAGAAGAACCAGAAGAACCAGAAGAGACTGAAGAACCAGAAGAGACTGAAGAACCAGAAGAGACTGAAGAACCAGAACCAGAACTGGAGATTGAAGATGATTTTTTAGATGAAAAATCATTAAAAGAACAATATCCAGATAAAAAATCCTTAGAAGGAGAAATAGAAAGGATTTTTCTATTAAAAAGAAATAAAATGGCAGATGAAAAATTACTAAAAAAATATGTAATGTTAATAAATATGATTTAATTAATTATTAAAATATTAATTAGAATAAGCTAAGCCACCCATACCAGACATGATTCTTAATACATTATAATTCACAGCATATACGTGAATTGAATCTAATAAATCTCCACCAGTATCTTCGGGGGTCCGGGTGTCAATAAGTTTCGGCATAGTATTAAACTGTAAAATTGCAGAGTCAATCCTTGAGAAATTACAAGTACCAGATGGCTGATGCTCTTCAGGTTTCAATGCAAATGAATACACACATAGTGCATCATTTTCTGTTAAACAACCAGGCCCAGTATGATAATCATAAATCTGTTGCCTTGAGAAATAAGTTGTTCCTCTTGGAGCAAATCTTTCGTGACCATTAAGTTTTAATGTGATATTAAAATCAGATTCACTTGATACTGAGTATTGTACACCACCTGTACCATGAAGTCTTACAAAAGATGTACTATCTGATATACCGTTTGTATAATGTAGAGCAAAATCATAACCTTCATCTTTAACAATTTTCTTGACTTTACCACCCCAAATCAATTCTTTTACAGGATGATTAAAGTTTAATTCAAGAGATGCTGATTTAGAATGAGATTCATATTGTAATTGTTCAATAAGATATTCATGAGATACTTGAGCAAATCTTCTTCTTTCATCAGTATCAAGATAAATGTAATCAACAAATAATTTACATTCACCTGGACTTGATTTAATAGAGGTTGGAGTCGGTGTGTCGGTATAATTAGTTTCAAGCTCTGATGCTGTAGGTAGTGTCCAATAAAACTTTACTTCATGATATTGAAGAGCAATTAAAGGCAATGCTAAACCAACATTTCTACAAAACCAAAATTGAAGCGGCATTATAGTCTCATTTAAAGCAACTTTATTATATGCTTCACCGCCTCGCAGGCCGCCAAAGTTTCCAGATAATTTTTGATATTTAGTAAAATTACCCGATTCAAAATCTGTATTTATAGTGGGATTATTAAATATTCCATCATTATTTTTCATAGTTAAGTCTTCAAATGCTGATAACCAGTGAGAATAATGGCGATCAATTCTCTGACCTCCAATTTCAAGTTCTACTTCTTTAAGCAAACCACAACCGAGTTTAGGAATAATATGTTGCTTACTTGATGCGGAGGTATCAATCATATTAGACATTAAATATTGTATATACATTTTATGTATTAAATCACCATTTCTGGAAATTGTACAACTGACACGTGATCCCCAATTAATTGAACCATCAAAGGTTTGCTCAATTGCTTCCATAGAAAAGTTGGTGTGTCTACGATACACAACCTTAAAGAATGTAATCTGTGGGTTACCGGTAAGGTAAATATCCTGTGCGCCATAGGCAACCAGTTGCATTAATCCTCCTCCCATATTATAGTATAATATAGAAAAAAATAAAGAAATAAATTATTATAAATTATCACACAAAATTAGTTAGAGTAGGCTAAACCACCCATACCAGACATTATTCTTAAGACATTATAATTAATTGCATATACATGGATACTATCCATATCAGTTTTGGCGTTAAACTGTAAAATTGCCGAATCAATTCTCGAGAAATTACAAGTACCAGATGGCTGATGCTCTTCAGGCTTTAATGCAAATGAATACACACATAGTGCATCATTTTCTGCAAGAGAACCGGGGCCAGTATGATAATCATAAATCTGTTGCCTTGAGAAATAAGTTGTTCCTCTTGGGGCAAATCTTTCATGACCATTAAGTTTTAATGTGATATTAAACTCCGATTCAGGGGCAACAGCTCCAGTAGCTTTGGCCTCTTTGAGTCTACGAAATGTTGTAAAGTTAGATTTGGCTTCATCCCCACCGTAGGTTTCATTCCCTTCACCACCCCAAATCAATTCTTTTACAGGGTGATTGAAGTTTAATTCAAGTGATGCTGAATTAGAATGATTTTCATATTGTAATTGTTCAATAAGATATTCATGAGATACTTGAGCAAATCTTCTTCTTTCATCAGTATCAAGATAAATATAATCAACAAATAATTTACTGTTAGATAGAGCAGTTCCACTCGAACTTATATTTTTACCAAGATCACCGACAGATGGTAGAGTCCAATACAGTTTTACTTCATGATATTGCAGAGCAATTAAAGGAAGTGCTAAGCCAACATTTCGGCAAAACCAAAATTGAAGTGGCATCATAAACTCGCCTTCGCTAACTTTAGCAAAGGCGCTGGGAGAAGTGTGTCCATTAAAATTTCCAGATAATTTTTGATATTTTGTATAATTTCCTGGATCAAAATCACTGGTGGATCCAGGTGGAGCAGTAAACTTAGATGTGTTATTTTCCATGGTTAAGTCTTCAAATGCCGACAACCAGTGTGAATAATGACGATCAATTCTTTGACCACCAATTTCAAGTTCAACTTCTTTGATTAATCCACAACCCATTTTAGGAAATACATTTGCACCTGCACCATCCAATATATCTTTCATAGAATATTGAATATACATCTTGTGAATTAAATCGCCATTTCTGGAAATTGTGCAGCTTACACGAGAGCCATAATTAATAGAACCATCAAAGGTTTGCTCAATTGCTTCCATAGAAAAGTTGGTGTGTCTACGATACACAACCTTAAAGAATGTAATCTGTGGATTACCAGTAAGGTATATATCCTGGGCGCCATAGGCTACAAGTTGCATTAATCCTCCTCCCATATTATACTATAGTATAGAAAAAAATACGTATAATTTTCCTGAAATTTTTTTCTATACTATAGTATAATATGGGAGAAGTAGGATGCTTAAAAGATGGATGCTTTCAGAATTTACAGGTTGAGGGGACCAGCACGATCGCGGGGGAATTGATTTTTAAGAAAAACGTGACAAACATTAATGCAGCCACTAGTTTAAATGCCCTTAAGTGTGGTGAAATAGTATTAGGCGCGGCAGTCGGTACTGAGCAGGCCGCTGGGGCGGGTTTTCAGGTAAAATTACCAACACCCGCCGCGGGCTTATGGTTTAATTTTACACTTAGACCACCCTCGATCGCGGACGATCCCACCGCGGCAATCACTATATTAGCTACTTCTAACGGCGACACTCCTGCTAATATTGCGGTTGGTTCGGTTACAGTAAATGGGGCACCTGCGAATGTGGTGGCGGGCGCTGATACGGTGACGTTTGTCCATAATGCCGCAACATGTGGTGATTATGCCAATTGTTTTTGTGATGGGACAAACTGGTTCTTTACTATCGTTGGCGACGCCGCCGGTTCCGTCACGTTAGCATAATTACATTATTCTAATTTCTAAAATCCATTTAAAAAAATATTTTATATGTATGATATACGATGGAAGCTACAAATGAATCTCCTATCATTCTCCAAATGTTGAAGAATGTGAAAACTCTTATTGAAGTTTCTAAAGAACGAAATTGTTGGTCTTTAGAAGAACTCAAAGAAATTGATATTACAGAACATAATGTTTCTGAAATTGTGAAACAATTACAAGAAAGATATGGTATTCAAGAAACTATTCCAGAATCGATTCAAGAATTAGAACCAGAGCCAGAACCTTGTTTAGATACTTCTGTTGAAGTTAAGGATGAGGTTAAAGATAAAGTTGAAGAAATGGATAAAGTTGATTAAAATTGTAATTCATAAGGGAAATATTCTTGCAATAATTTTTCATAATAATCTTTTATCTCTTTTGTTAAGATAAAATCTTTGTCTTCTTTTGAATACAAATCAAAGGAATTAAATTCTAATACATCTTTCATTAATTGTTCATCTTCTGATTTCATAAAATATTCATATGCTTTTCCTGTATGCCAAGGATAAAATGAATGGTATCTTATTAAATCCCAATAATGTTTACTTAATACATGATTATTTTGATTTTGTTTTAAGACTTGATATAAATATTCATCGTGACCAAAGGATAATTTAAGATTTTGAATCCCGCAATTTTCTTGATAAATACCTAATTTTGTATTGTATTTAGGATCTTTAAAATCTGGATTATTTTTAAGAGATTCATAATAAACAATACATTCAGGAAATTCACATCCTACAGCGAAAGTGTCGCCTACTACACACCAATTTGGTTCATTAAAAGTGAACAATACTTTTCCAACATCATGAATTAATCCGGTGACTTGAAGTTCTTTATTTTGAGGATATTTTTTTCGGATTCTTTCAGCAGTTTGATAAGCATGAATAATATTTTCTTCATCCAGATCAGGGTCTGATGGGTCAATGAAATCATTCATTAAAGACAAGGCCTTGCTCATTGTCATTTTACAATTCTTTAAATTAGAATATTGATTTAATTTATTTTCAACAAAATTAAGAGTTTGATTTTCATGCATTTCTTGATATAATTTTTGTTGTTGAGTTCCCTCTTCATAATTTCTTAATATTTCCATAATATTAAGAATTGAAAAAAATAATATTAAAAGAGTAAAATCTTAAACTATAAGTTTAAGAATATGATAATAAGTTTAAAGAAACTTACTTAATTGGAGTATGCGAGACCACCCATACCCGACATAATGCGGAGAACGTTGTAGTTGACGGCGTAGACAGTTAAGTTGGCCGCGCTAGGACCAGAGAGACCCTTGCCCCCCTTAACGCTGGCTGCAGAGAAAACCATCTTGGCGTTATCAATTCTGGAGAAGTTGCAAGTTCCCGAAGGCTGGTGCTCCTCGGGCTTGAGTGCGAAAGAGTACACATAGATTTTCTTCGAGGGGATCTTGTGGCCGGCCTGGCATGGCTGGCACAATCTGAAGTAAGAAGCATTTCTCTCGCTGAAGCGGTCGTGACCGTTAAGCTGAAGCTTCATGGCACCAAAGGACTCAACCGAACTCTGACCAGCAATAGTTTCAGTATTACCAGTGGTATTCGGACCCGTGTAGTTAAAGTAATCAGAACCCACGCGATCCGCAGCCACCCCCACTGAGGGGACGTCGGTCGGTACCTGAGATTCGGCGACAGCTTTAGTTGATGGAGCAACCCAGATAAGCTCCTTAACAGGGTGGTTAAAGTTCAAGGTAACTGACTTGACTTCGCTGTCTGCGATAGTCTCTTCACGCTGTAACTGCTCAATGAGGTATTCGTGAGAAACCTGTGCAAAGCGGCGTCTCTCATCAGTGTCAAGGTAGATGTAGTCTGCCCATAGTTCAACATTTAAACCACTGGTTCCTATATCCCCTGCCGCGGTAGCATCTCCATTAACTAAAGCTAAAAGGTCGCGAGTCTGAAGCTTAAGCTTCACCTCGTGATATTGAAGGGCAATTAAAGGAAGAGCAAGGCCAATATTGCGGCAGAACCAAAATTGAAAAGGGACATATAATCTGGTACCAGCGGCAATCGCCGCCGACGACCCCTTAATATATGCATTCTTGGCACCGTGCTTGTTCAAGCCAAGCCACTCCTTCTCATCATGATCCGTAAGCTCATTCCATACGTCGAGCCACTGCGAATAATGGCGGTCAATTCTCTGGCCACCAATTTCAAGCTCACACTCTTTGACAAAGGCATGGCCAGTATTATTAGTCCAAGCAGTGTAGGTACCGGCCGTGCCTGTTGCAACTTCAGGCAAGGCAACATCTAACCAGAGGTTAGAAACTAAATCACCATTACGGGAAATAGTGCAAGTGACATTCGAGCCACCATTCGAGAAAGAGCCATTGAAGGTCTGCTGAATAGCCTCCATCGAGAAGTTAGTGTGTCTGCGGTAGACAACCTTGAAGAAAGTAATCTGCGGGTTACCGGTAAGGTAAATATCCTGAGCGCCATAGGCAACAAGCTGCATTAATCCTCCTCCCATTTTATACTATAGTATAGAAAAAAAATCTGAAGAAATATTTAAAATACGCAATTAAAATAATGCCATTACAAGTAAAACAACAATTAATGCTTCATACATAGTTAATGGTTTAAATTGATATCTATCATTCTCACCATTATTACGGACAAGTAACGGCCATATTTGATTATAACAATATTGAAATATATAAGCTTTCACAAAAAGGATAAATAATCCTAGCAAAAATGTCATTAAAAATAACTCCAAACCAGTGTATGAACCTTTTAATATTCTATCAGGTCTAGCACCTCCAACAAGATTAAACACCATTTATACTATAATTTAGAAATTATATTTACCTAGATGTAATAGAATATGGGAATGAATAATTCCCAAGAATAATTTTTGTTCATATTTATCTTTTAATTCTATTCCAGGATTATAAATCATCTCATATAAGATATTATAAATCTTATTTGATCTAATAATAATAATATACACTGAGATACATGGAATATAATAGTAATATTCTTTATGACAATTATAAAATGAATAATAAGCTAATGGTGTATGAATCATTCCTAAATATCCTAAAATACTCTTTTGAACTACAATTGATTTTCTTAATAAAATAGATCCTGAAAAATATCCAAATAATACCGGTAAAGGAAAAATACAATCTTGATAAAAGTGTTGAATGGTTCCGATTACTAATAAAGAATGAGAAATCCATAATGGAATTATCATATTTATAAGTATTGTGGATGTATATATTGGAAGCCATAGTTTCATAGGATAAAAAATATCAAGTATTCCGTGGGATGAGATAAATGATAAGATATGTCTAACTATCATATATTAAACATATATTAATCATATAAATATTTTCTCTGTTTCAGAAGAATCCATTTCTAAATCTAATACCTGTTTTACTGGATTCATAATTTGATTTGTAATATAAAACTCATAATCCATCGGAAGATCATTCTTAAGAATATAATCAATATGTTCAATTCTATCTCCTTGTAAAATATTTCTCTTTTTAGTCTTGATCTTACCATTTTTATATTTACCTACAACAATAGGAGATTCATCTACTTTAATATACGCATATTGAATACGATCATTTGCTTTAGGTTTAGTTCCTGGATCTCTTTCACCCATTCTATCTGCTAACACTTTATGAGCTATACTTCCAGGATTTTTATAGTATCCACGCAATGATTTTGAAATGATAAACATTGAATAATGAAATTTACCATCTCTAATTTCTTGAAGCGTATCTTTTAACCACTGAACAGCTAACTTAAAGTTCCTATCAATCAGAATCTTTTCAATCACATTTCCAAATACATACTTTACAATTGGAGCATTATCTCTGCGTTTCAATACAATACCCATTGAAGTTCTTTTGTATTTAATAGGGTCATCTTCATATTTATCACCGGTATAACGTTTCTTTGAAATTAATATAAATGGATAAAATGTCTTTTCATATTCTAAATCTTGTGGTTTTTCAAGGAAATTATCAGTTACATATTTTCCAGCTTCTTGACCACATTGAATACAATATTCTAATGCTTCTTTATCTTCTAAAGTTTTACCATCTTTAACTCTTGAAAACTTTACAAATACTGAATCTGTATCTCCATAAACAATTTCAGGTGTTCCTTTATTATTTTCTTTAGCCCATTGTATTACACCCACTCTTGCATCTTCAATACGTTGTCTACCAATAGATGTAGTACATGCAGCAATTTTCTTTTTAAAGATAGAACTCGTTTTAGCTCCTAATTGACCATAAACAGAATTAGCTGTTACTTTGTATGCTAATTGTAAACCATCAAGAAGTTTTTTCTTAAACTCATCAGTTTCATTGAACATTCTTTTTTTGGTTGCTTTCCTTTGTATCAATAAATCATTTAGAACACTTGGAATAATTCCTTCTTCTCCAAGAAATGATGTATTTATAAAGTAGCATTCTTCATATGGTTTTGTTTCGCTCCTCTTTTTAATGATTGATTTTCCCTTTTCAATATATTCATAATTTTCATATTTAATACAATGATAATATTTAGGATGTAATTTCTTTAGTAATTCAACATCTTCAATATGAGTTTCTTGAGAAAGATTCTTTTCAATAATAGAACTCGGATACAATGAAGAATAATCTAATACAGATATAGGATCTTCTAAATAAATCCCAGGTGTAGGATCAAGTACTATAGCACCTTCATATCCAGATTCAATTGGTTTATCTTTAACATATTCATACCAATCATCCAGTTCCCATGGTTTAGGTTTTCTCCATCCAGAATCTTCAATCATTTTTAAACGGATATATTTTTCAGTCCATGTTTTAGATAGATCTTTAATAATATCATTAATTTCTTTTTGAGAACACTTCTTACATTGAAGTAAAATTTGAGATATTTCATTTGTTTCTTCTTCACTTTTTCCTTCTTTTAGCATATCAACATATTCTTTCATAGATGGTCTTTTTCCTAGAGTTGGTATTCGATATCCTCTTTCATTACTTTTTCTCGAAACAACCGAAGATACTTTAACACCTTGACCCCTTAAAAATATATATGATACGGGTACATAAGATACATTAGCCATAGCAATATTATTTGGAATAATATCTAACAAGAGAAGTAAATTGATACATAATTCACAATCTTGAATACAATATTTGGCGACTTCAGCTCTTTGAAATGCTCCAGTATCATCAGTTACTTTATGTTTATCAAATATATCTTGAGGTGAAATATCATCTTTATTAAGACACCATTCTATTTTAGTTGTACTATCAAAAGTAAAATCAAATGAATCAATCATATGAAGCTCATTATTTTGAATTGTTAAAATCTGAAACTTTTTCCCATTTTCATAAATACTTTCTCCTATATTACTTGAAATTGAAAATGATATAAAATCACCATCCTTAAGATTTCCAATATTATCTGTAAATAATATATTATCTTCACATTTCTTTATTTTTCCTCTCATAAAATGAGCCGCCACATTATCCAGTTTATATGATTCTAATGGGTATGATTTTTGAACTTCTTTTTGAATATCAAATAGAATCCTTCCATCCATTGAAATATAAGATAAGTCATTTTCACCTAATGCTGAAGAATTAAGTTGTTGTCTATTGAATTTACATATTTTATTTCGATGTTCTTTATAAGATCCCTTTTCATCTGAATCATACAGATTCAATTTACCCATATTATAAAACTTCTTTGACGGACAACTTCTACAATGTCCCCATCGATTACAATATTTGGGACATTTAAATAATACATCAGCTCTTTCACATAAATATTTAAAATCAAAACCAAAGATATTATATCCTGTAATAAAATCTGGATCTTTATCTTTCATGAGATTTTTAAACTGAACTAAAAGTTCTTTTTCATTTTTACAATTGATACAATTAATATCTAAATCTCTTAAATATCCTCGATCACAAATTAGATTTTTATCCATATTATCTTTTGGTCCAATGACTAATATTTGTCTATCAAATGAATTGACTACTCCATATTTGTAAAATACAACACCAATTTGAATCACTGGATCCCCTTGAACTATAAGAAGTTCATTTTTATCATTTTTGAGAGATTTATTAAACTCTTTAGTTATATTCTTGATAAATGTATCTTTATCTTTAGTAAGAATCTTTTCCTTTTCAAAATGTTGTATCCATTTCTCGATGATAAGTGAAATAAGTATATTGATAGAATCTTCAGTGGGTGTTCCATTTTCCGTAAAATTATGATTAATATCATAGTATTTATTTGTCCTTGAAAACTTTTGATATTTTTCATAAAATCCAAGATTGATTAATGTTAAAAGTAAGTTAGTTTTATCATCATTAGTATTGTAATAAGTTGAGTATTCTTTGATTATTTTTTCATATGAATGGTATATATCATTTACAAGTTTCTTGAAATCTTTTTTAGCTTGAGGGAAATCACCATGAGATGAGTCACATTCAATATCAAAAGAAGCTATAAGATATTCACTAATAGAATCGATTTTACTTGAATAGAAGTTAATATATTCATCATTTTTAATCTTCAATTTCAAAGAGATTTCAATATCACAATTAAATTTGTTATCATCTTCACTTTGATCTGCTATGCATGTAACCCATCCGGCTGGTTTAATTTTTGTATCATGAATAAATCGTATAGTTGGATGGATATTAGATTCATATAGATTACTTTCACAATCATGATATTTATCTTGAAGAATCCAATCTTTATATCTGTCATCTGCTTGCCAGTCACAATCTTCCCTAAAATAACTATGATAATATTCGGTGATACAAGAACACATATATTTCATATGTGTGTATGTTTTGAATACTACTTTAGCGAACTTGTTTTCTTTGATAGAATTATCTTCATTTAAGTGAAGTCCATAAAACTCTTTGTATGATTGTATTTTAATTTTAGCAAGGTATAGATTATCTTTAATAGATTTCTTATTTTTTTTGTCTGCTTTTACAAGTTCATTAGATAGAAACTTGACTAATTTAGTTCTGTCCCAATCATCGGGTATTTTAAGATAGAAGTATGGATAATATCCGACAACATGTGTTACTATATTTTGATCTAAATTAGTTTTACCGTAAAGTGTAATAGTAAATCTGGATTCATATCCTTTACTCGTTTTATGTTTTAGATCATCAGATTGTATATCAATGATTTGAAACTCATGAGTTTGATTCATATATATATATAATGATAATAATAATTGCTTAAGTAATTAATACAATAATTTCAAAAATTTCAAATTTTTTGTTGTATTATAGTATGAAAGAGTTATCATTATTATTAGTAGTTTTAATGTTTGGTATAATAATATTGAATAAAGTAAATGAAAATAAAGATTTAAAATCAGAAATATCAGAAATAGATGGAAAAAGTTATTTTGTCAGAAAGCTACCAGATTCTCAAGAAGCAGCTAATTTATTATCAAAAATTACAGCTGATCTTAAACAATTAGTGAATAAAGTAAATCCTGAAGAAAGAGAAGGATGTGATCAATTAATAAACAATTTTGATCCTGATAATATAGTAGAAAATGTTCCTGAAAGTAAATATACATCATATTCATTAAATAAGGGAGAAAAATTAGCAATATGTTTAAGACATAAACCAACAGAAGAGTTTATGGATTATAATATAATAATATTTGTATGTTTACATGAATTAGCACATGTTATGACAGATGAAGTTGGGCATACAACGAAATTTTGGGATAATATGAAGTTTTTATTAGAAAAGGGTGAACAATGTAAGATATATAAACCAGAAGACTATTCTAAAAATCCACAAATGTATTGTGGAATGGAAATTAATAGTACGCCTTATGAATTTAAATAATTATCTTATATATATATATTATGGAATCATTGTGTAATATAGAAACATCCAAGAAAAATTATACATTAGGAAGATACAATAAAGATTTCAAAGTAGCATCAGAATATTTTGATTTTGGAGATCATAAATATAATACTAAAAGTCAACAGATAAATGATGTATTACACGAAGAAGATACTATAAAAATGTTATATCATAAAATATCATATTATTGTGTTCATGATTATGAAACAATACCTGATTATATTTATCTATGGTATGAAAAAGATGGAGATTGTATACCGATTGGTATAAATTATTCTGAAAAAATAGAAATAAGTAATCCTTTTAAAGACTTAAATATAGATGAAAACTTTGTGAATAAATCTACTAAATCAAGGAAGTTAAATAGTTTAAATTATTATAATTATAATTTATTACTAAGTGATTATAATATTCCGATTTCAAAAGATATTACTCATATTAATTTTACAACACTTAAAGATGTTAAAGATCATATCTTAAAAAAGAAGACATTTGATGGAATTGATTCTGAAATTATATTTAATGGATATTTGAAAAAATATTTTCCTCGATTAAAAAAATATAGTATTTATGAAGATATAAACAGTGAAGATATAAAAAAAGAGAAAGAATGTTATGATAATAAAGTTAAAATTGAAAAAGATAAATATAATATTTTGAAAAAATATGAAGATCAAAAGATAGAATGTAGTCAAACAGTAAGTAGAATATTATCATTTTCAAACAATGATAGTAGTAATTTACTAAATATATCAAAGATATTTTCAGATTATAAATTAAGTTCACAAATACCATTTATGAGAATTACACTTAATAACTATGAAAACTCATTTTACAAGATATATAAATCATCTATGATGAAAAATGAAATATCTTGTTATAATTTAAAACCTAAAAAAGAAGAAGTTATCGATATATACTTTTTTGAAAAATTGTTAAAAAATATATATATAGAAAATATTTATAATTATCCTCATAAAATTGAATATAAAGATACTATACGATTTTTGATATATGATAATTCATATATTAATTACTCTCATTTAGTAATATATATAAATGGTAAAACTAATTTATATTTTTCAGAACTAAATACAGATTTGACAATTGGCCTTATAAATTATATGATTGATTTATCAAATGAATTAATAGATGAATTAAATAAATTAGAATATTCTAAATTAAATACACCTATTTTGCATATTTCTAAAGAGGCTGTAATTTTAAATTGTGATTTATATTTTGAAAGTATAAAAAAGAATCCATCAGATAATTTACGTTTATTGATGAATTATTTTCATACTCATACAAGCTTTTTAAAATATAATGAAAAACAAAATAATTATTTATTTATTTATAAAAAAGCAAGTAATTATTCAAATCTAAAATATATTGATACTTGTATTTATAATTTGAAAAGATTAGATTTTACAACAAATGAAATAATATCATTTATATTAGACCGATTTAATTTAACACGAGATAAATCATTTGATATTTATAAAAATTGGAATCGTTTATATGATGAAAATAAGATTAAGCCATTGAAAGATGATCCTGGAATATTATTTGATATTAAGTATAAATCAAAAAAGAATATATCACGTATAAATAAAGATCGTAAAAGTAAAGAGTTTTGCATAAGTATTATAGGATGTAAATCATATGAAGAATTATTTAATGTAAATAATTTCATGAAGATTATAATAGGATTATTTAATTTAAATGAAGAAGAAAAGAAAGATTTACTAAAAATAAAGTTGAAAAAAACGGAAAAACATATTCAAAAAGAGATTGAAATATATAATGGAAGTTCTTCTTTTATTTCTCAAGAGGTCAACATTGAAGAACCAGAGATAGAAAAGCCACAAGCTGATGAACCTGAGCCACAAGCTGATGAACCTGAGCCACAAGCTGATGAACCTGAGCCACAAGCTGATGA
>MDTD01125440.1_pt1 | contig 13626 bp, 16 predicted proteins | sample 811221 | NCBI WGS metagenome assembly MDTD01 (sample SAMN05326646, study PRJNA326480) | marine metagenome | isolation source: seawater | place: Pacific Ocean: South West | collected 2011
ACAGAATCTCGTCACGCAGTTCGGCAGTAGTGAGATCTGGGGCACTCAAGAGGATGCGTGCAGCCAGCGCAGTTACCCGGGCTGCAGCATAGCTCGAGCCCGATACCTCCACCGTTTCTCCCAGAAAATTGAGTGCGGCGATGTGTTCCCCAGGCACCAGAAGGTCGACACTTTCCTTGCCCCAATTTGCGCCATCCGCCGGGTATCCGTCTGACGCCACCGAACTCACTACCAGCATGTTTTCGAGCGGCAGCACTGCCGGATACACAGGCTCAAGATCAATGTTTCTGCTGTTATTGCCGGCAGAGACCACAAAAAGCAGTTCCGGGTGCCTGAGGGCGGCATATTCAAATGCAGTCCACTGAGATTCGAGGTTACTCCCCAAAGACATATTCACCACCCGGACCCCTGCGGCGGCCGCATGGCTGATCAGATCTTCCATCCTCTGCATGTCGGGCCTTGGATACCGGTACGGCACCAGCCGAGTCTGGGGTGCCTCGCGGGTAATGATGCTCGCTGTGCGGGTACCATGGCGCTGTGGAAAAAATTCCGAACGTACGGGATGGGCATCAAATGCGCGGGTATCCATATCCCAGAAATCGAAGCCTAGCGGAGTCCCTTGCACATCCCGGGCAAGATACTGCGCAATCTCAGGCAGCAGATAATTCACACCCGAATCAACCAGCGCCACAGCGACCTGCCCGCTGTCCTTCCCGGCCGGGAAAGGCGGGTTCATCGGGACGGAGTCGGCCCTCGGTTGAAATTCCCCATCCAACAGCAACAGTGACTCTGCACGGCCGTCCTGATAGCGGATAGCGCGGGCTTCTCTCAGTGAGCAATCCTGATCCGCCAGCACCACTAGAAGGGGATTTGAATCCGAATCACGAATTTCGACACTGATCCAGCGCAGATGCCCCTCTGGGGCGATCCGCTCCAATACCGCCCGCTGGTGGTTAGGCAACTGCAGGGTCTGCCGCCAGCCAAAGACCTGCTCGCCCCTGGCCAGGGGTTGCCGTGGTTCTAAGGTGACATCTGGAAATTCACTCACATAACTGGCGTCGTCAGCGTCATCACAGCCAAGGTTCACAAGGGCAAGCGCGAGGCCCTGATCCGCGGTCTGGGTGACACCATAAGCACTGCCGACAAGCAGGCCCGGTGCGAGAAGCCCCACACCCAGAAAGGCGCGAAGCGCACGGGCCGATTTGTTATGCCTCAAGGGCCCGACCCTCAATCCAGTTCAAGACGCCTATGGCCGCTTGGCCACCATATCAATTTCAACGAGTGCCTCACGGGCGAGCCCTGTCACCCCAATACAGGTGCGCGCGGGCAAACGTCCCGCAGGAAAGTAAGCGCGGTAAGTCTGATTCATGACCTCATAATCGCGTGCGAATTCGGTCAGGTAGACCCGGCACGACACCACGTGCGAAAGATCCAGACCCAGGCCGTTTAACACAATGATGAGATTGTCCATAACACGGCGCGTCTGCGCTTGAACCCCTTGAGGCAACGGCGCACTGTCATCGTCGGGATCCGTTGGCATCTGTCCCGTTAACTGAATCCACCCGTCGACCTCTACTGCATGGCTGAAGGGAGCAACGTGTGTCGGCGCCTCATCAAAGTTATGAAATACCGGATCCTGACTCATTCTTTATCTCCTTGTGTCCTGAAATCCTGAAACTCTGGCAGGTGAATCTATTCGCGGCCAGGCAACGGGCGGCCGACGACCAGCCAGTCCCAGAACCGATGCAGCAGATACGCAAACGCCGTGGCCGCCAGCGTCACAAAGCCCCAGCCAACGACATCATCATGGGGCATGATCGCTGGAATACCAAGCACAAGGCTTGCTCCCCACAGGCTCCAGATCATCAGCCACCCGAGACGGTACGCGGGCCGAAGAAAGTTGGTACTGCGTCGTCGTCGCATTGCCGGGCCGTATTGGCGTTACACTTTGACCTGCCTGAAATCACACTGTAGCGGAAAACGCTGGATAAACGTATCCCGATATCCGGTCATGATTGTTGTCCTTTTTGACTTTGCGCCCGATCCCACTTATGAGGACCGCTACTTTGAACTGGCGGGCCTGCTGCGCGAGAACGTCGAACAGATCGAGGGCTTCATCAGTGTTGAACGCTTTGAAAGTGTCTCTGAAAGCGGTCGCTTCATCTCGGTATCCACCTGGCAGGATCTCGACGCCGTCAAAAGATGGCGAGAACACCTGGAACACGCGGCGGCACAGAACGAAGCGAAAGACCGGGGTATCTTCCGCAATTACCGGATTCGGGTCGCAGAAGTGATCCGCGACTACGGCCCTTAAGTTCAGTACATCCAGCGGCGCTGGATTTTTTCTGACTCGGGCGTCCGCCCATAAAGCACATCCGTACGGATGATGTACTTGATCCCACGCCGGATCTTTTCGCCCGCATGCGGGTAATGCTGGGGATGACCGCCGTGCGGAAAGCACAATGCGCTGCCCAACGGTGTATGGACGGGGATCGCTTCGCCGCTTTCGCCCTCAGGGTAAAACCGGGTGCGGCCCCCGTCGTAGTCTGAACTCAGCAACAGCAGAAAGGTCAACTGACTCCAGCGGTCGCCAAACGCATCGACCTGCAGCTTGCCATCGACCACTGCACTGCCCGGCCAGGATCCGTCAGTGTGGGTCTTGAAGTAATCGCCGGGCTGGTAACGGTAAAAGCGAAAGCGGGCGTTCAGACCGAGGCTCGGCGCGCCGCCGATCAGCTCCGTCAATTGAGGCTGGCACCGACTGAACAAGGTGCCACAAATGCTTTCATCGACCACCCAATTGAGATTGTGCATATGCCGCACGCTGTGCGGCAGTGACACCGGCGCATCCTCGTGAAAGCCCAGGGTATCAACAATCAGCCGGAACTGCTCGCACTCTCCGGGGGAAAGCACATTGTGCAGTTGAAATACGCCCGGCAGATCCGGCAGGTCTATCCGTTCCACCGGCGCTGGTGCTTCATCAAAGTGGATAAGCCCCTCGCGTGCGTTCGCCCACAGCGGCAATGCCTCCTGATCATGCCCCGGCTCGTGCGCCAGCACGAAAAAGTCCGCCTCCGTCTCGCTCATCCCAACCACTCCCGCCGCCTCCTGATAAGGTAATCTTGCGCCTGCACGATCGGCGCCATATCGGCCAAGGTAAAGAACGCCCGATTATCCCGAAGAACACACAGGAAGAAAAATGAAGATCGCCGTATTGCATGAACCGCTGGCACAAAAGGACCTCAAGGACTGGGGTGCCCCCGAGCAGATGCTCGACGGAAACTCACGCACACAGGGAGTGCTGCTGCATAAGGGCGAAGGGGGCGCATCGGAGTGCGGCTACTGGGAATGCACGCCGGGCCACTGGCGGTGTGAGGTCACGCGAGACGAGTTCTGCCACTTTCTTGAAGGCGAGGCGAGCTACGAGAGCGACGACGGCGAGATCACCGATATCCGGCCCGATACGGCAGCGTTTTTTCCCGCTGGCTGGAGCGGCAGCTGCCGGATCACAAAAACCCTAAGAAAGGTCTACATGATCCGGTAACGGCAGCTTAATGCTTGGGCCGCCTCATCGCGATGTGATGCAGCCGATTGAGTACGGCTGACGCCTGCTGCTCACCGGGCAGGTCTTCATCCACGAGACTGGAACAGAGTGTTGTGGCCGCTGAGAGGTTGCCGGTGATCGAATATGCCGTCATCACGGCTTCACGCAGAATCATGGCCTGCGCAGGGACAGTGGGGGTTGTCCCCTGCTCGTTTGAGAAAGTCTGATCTTTTTCCATACTCCCAAGATGCGGTCACGTTCAGGCCTTTTCAAGGGGGCTATCCAATTTAACTCCCATTAATTTCAGGAGGTTATCGTCCTCTTGCCAGGCAGTCGACCGATCGGTCTCTTGAGGATATGCTTGGGAAAAGACTGCCCGCCAGGGGAAATCCTATGAAGACACCACCGCAGCAGTTTTGCGCCACAAGCGCCGCCGACGCCAAGTGGACGCAGGGACTGCGCAAATTTTTTGAGTACCGGAATCTTGGCATCAGTGAAGCCACCGGCGGCGCCTACAACGCTCACGTCATCCGGGTAAAAAAACCCGTGACCGAGTTTCCGCACACCGGTCCGCACGTACACGATCTTGAGTTCCAGATGATTTACATCCTGAAGGGCTGGATCCGTTTCACTTATGAAGGTCAGGGGGAATTCACTTTTCGCGAGGGAGACAGTTGCCTTCAGCCGGCCGGTATCGTCCACGACGAACTGGCCTGCTCTGACGACCTGGAACTGATCGAGTTCACGGCACCAGCTGAATTTGAAACCCGCCGACTCAATGCGCCCACCGACGCGGCAGACTAAACAGGCTCTGGCTTAGGCCTCTTTTTCCCAAAGTGCCTGGGTCAGCACCCCCACCCGGGACTCGATCACTTCCATTGCGTCGAGCACCATGTCTTCACGGTAACGGCGGCCGATAATCTGCACTCCCGCCGGACGCCCCGCAATCATACCGATGGGCGTCACGCCCGCCGGCAGACTGACCCAGTTGATGCCGGTGCTGTAAATCGCCGCATTGAAAAGGTCACGGGTGCCGGCAAGGCTTTTCTGATCGGAGTCCCAATCCGGCGTGGGCTGCAGAAAGTAGGGCGCCAACACCAGAGGGGTCTCTTCCAGAAATTCGTTCCACTGGCGTGTCATCGCAGCCCGGTTCTTGATGCCCAGGCGATAGTCCACGGGATCAGCGGTCTCGCCCATCTCGAAATACCACTCAAATATCTTCTGAATGGTTTCGCTGCCATGCTCGCGGGCCATCGGCATCAAGAACGCATCGAGCTCCGCGCCAAGATATCTGAACCACGCCTTGGCACAGTCATCCACGGACGGCGTCGTCGTCTGTTCTACCGCATAACCCGCGTCAGAAAGGTAGCCCGCAGCCCGATCAACGGCCTCGGCAATCTCGGGATGCATTGGATAACCGTAAGCCTCAGTTGTGACACCCACTCGAATGGGGCCGGGCTCTTGGGGCCATCCCTCAAAAGGCACCGGCATCCATAGCGGATCCCGTGCGTCAGCGCCTGACATCACACCAAGCGCCAGGCGCACATCACGCACCTCGCGGCAGATCGCCCCCTGTACCGAAATCAGCTGCGCCAGGATGCCCCGCTCTTCTGTTGCCGAAGGCACATAGGCCGGTACACGGCCGAAGGTGGGCTTGACCGTGGACAGGCCGCAGTTAAACGCCGGGCAGCGCAGTGAGCCGCCAATGTCATTGCCGTGATGAATCGGCCCAAACCCTGCGGCGGCAGCAGACGAAGCCCCGCCTGAGGAGCCGCCGGGACTGGCCTCATCATCCCAGGGATTCAGCGTTCTGCCGTGCAGCGGGTTGTCGGTGTTGAGCCGCATCGACAGCTCAGGGGTATTGGTGCGCCCGACAATGATGGCGCCGGCCTTTCTGAGATTGGCCGTCACCGGAGAATGATCGGGAGCTATCAGATCTTTTAAGGCAGGCAGTCCGTTGGGGGTGGGCTGGCCTTTGACGTCGATATTGGACTTGATCGTGACCGGCACGCCATGCAAAGGTCCCGTGCTTTCGCCAGCCGCCATTTGTGCATCTGCCGCACGGCCATCGGCCAGTGCTTCTTCAGTGAGATCCAGAACGATCGCATTGAGTCTCGGATTATGCTCGGCAATGCGCCCTGACACAGAAGTGACCAACTCCTCTGCGGTGAATCTTTTATCCCGGATCCCCTGCGCTGCCTCACAGGCGCTCAACCGCCAAAGTTCATCGCTCATGCCCCTCTCCTTCTGGACTTCCTTGGAAGTTTTGGATCAAACGCTGTTATGAAGAACGTATCTCCATTCGCAACGCCTGTCACCTCTTTATCGACGCCCAGAGAATCGGCAAGGCCTGAGGGTTATCCCGATTGTGCAGCCTGGCGCTGTTTCTTACGCCGATAGTTCAAAAAGATAGGATAAAGCATCAAAGCAATCGCGAGGATGATGCAGATCAGCGCGATCGGGTGCTCCACGGGATGAACAAAGGTGGTCACATCGCCTCGGCTTGAGATCAACGACTGGCGCATCGAGCGCTCTGCCAGCGGGCCCAGCACGATCGCCAGCACCGCCGGCGCTACCGGGTAGTTAAGTTTGCGCAGCAGGTAGCCCCCCAGTCCCAACACCAGCATCAGCCAGACATCAAACATCCGGTCTGTTGTGGCGAATACGCCCACGAAGCAGAGAATGAAGATTATTGGTGTCAGGATCGTGAACGGCATGGCCAGAACACGAACAAAGAGCGGAATCAGCGCAAGGTTGAGCGCTACGGTTACGAAGTTGGCGACGTACATCGAGCCAATCAGGCCCCAGACAAAGTCCGGGTTGTTGGCAAAAAGCAGCGGCCCCGGACGCAGTCCCCAGATAATCATGCCGCCCAGCAGAATGGCCGTGGTGGGGGATCCCGGGATACCGAGGGTAATCATCGGCAGCATGGAGCCGGTTGATGCCGCGTTGTTGGCCGCTTCAGGTGCTGCGACGCCTGAGATGTTGCCCTTGCCGAAACTCTCCGGGTCCTTGGAGAAAGTCTTGGCAAGTCCATAGGCCATCAGCGATGCGGGCGTGGCCCCCGCTGCCGGCAGGGTACCCACAAAAAACCCGAGTGCTGATCCGAGCGAAGTGGTCGGCAGATACTTCTTGATATGCCCGAGGTTTTCTTTGAACTTCGACCAGGTGGTCTTGACGTTCTCGATCTGCACCTTGCCACTGGTCTGCTCCAGCGTCCATAGCATCTCGCCGATGCCGTATATGCCGATAGCCAGCACCAGAAAACCGATGCCGCGCTGGAACTCAACCATGTCAAAGAAGATAAGACGCGGCTGGCCGGAGATGATGTCAAAGCCCACGGCCGCCATAACGAGGCCTAACAGAATCGAGAATATCGTCTTGGGAATATCGTCCCCGCCCAGCCCAATGAAGGTCGCAAAGGCCAGGACCATCAAAGCAAACTCTTCCTGCGGACCGAACTTCAGTGCGAGTTCTGCAAGCGGTGGCGCGAACAAGGTGAAAAGAACGACGGAAATGGTGCCGCCGATGAAAGACGCTATTGCCGCACCCATCAAGGCCTGATCGGCCATTCCCTTTTGCGCCATCGGCCGGCCGTCAAAGACCGTCGCCACCGCGGTAGACGCACCGGGAATCCCCAAAGTGATGGAACTGATGGCACCCCCATACATCGCCCCGTAATAGAGTGCTGCCAAGAATATGATCGCCGCGGTTGGCGGCACCAGAAAGGTCACCGGCAGCAATATCGCTACCCCGTTTACCGAGCCCAGCCCCGGCATCGCCCCAATGAAAAGCCCCGCCATACACCCGGCAAGGATCATGCCGAGATTCAACGGCTCAAGGGCCTGCAGCAGTCCGGCAGCTAATAGGTTTGCAATCTCTCCCATCTCGTAATGTCTATTCTTTTCTTGATTTCGGTCTTGGTTTTTATTTTTCTATTCACGCTTACGCGAGTTACACGAGCCCTGCCTACATCAGGTATTCCCAACGGAAATTGTCGATCCACAAAAACCCGTCTTCGAAGATCGGCAGGCCCTTAGGCAGATACTTGGTCAACTGCCACTCAAAAAGGAAGTAGATAAAAATGACGGCACCGATCACCGAAACAGTGGTCATGCCCCAAGTGTGCTTGCCAATGACCCTCATATAAAAGCCCAGGAACAAGGCAATCGCGATGTAAGTCCCGACGATGGAGACAAGAAAAATCATCGCGGTCAGCGCGATGAATGACGTTGCGACAAGCGCAAGCGGATCCGAATCAATGTAGGGAGCTTCGTTTCGACTTTCGGGTGTGGTTGTGCGAACCCAGCGAACCAGGGTCCACACCGAAGTCAGCGCCATGCCGAAACTCAGCCAGAAAGGCCACACGCCGGCGCCCGGTCCACGTCCGTCGACCCAGCCGATATTCAGGCCGTCGGCGTAAACACTCCACATAAGCGCCAAAGAGAAGACGAGCAGGCCGATACCCGCCAGCAACTCCGCTGTGCGTGTCGACATTTAGCCCCCCTATCTCCTGTTTTCTGGCCAATAACGCAATCGCGCTGAACGCCGCAGAGGCGATCAGCGCGGTGCTTTGTACCTTTTATTGTACGGAATGTCCGGGCCAGCAAAAGCCGGCCCGGAATACAGATCAGATTACTCGCCGGTGATGGCGGCAGCACCTACCTGCTCGATCAGTTTCTGGTGCGCAACGTACTGATTGGCATGGAAACTTCCGAGCGCATCGTTTTTGATCATCTCGTCGCAGGTGAGGCCATCGCTGACGCAGAAGTCCTGCCACTCTTTACTGTCAAAGAGTTCCTGGAAGAGATTGGTGTAGAACTCCACGGCTTCAGGCGCCATTCCTGGAGGTCCGTTAACTGAACGCTGCATGTAGTACTCGATATTCACACCGAGTTCCTTGGCAGTCGGGACATCCGGGAAAGCAGCCATACGCTCGCCGGTGAACTGCACCAGCGGCTTGGAGCTGCCCGCCTGATAGAAGGCCATCTGCTCTGAAGGGTTGTTGACCGTTGAATCGATCTGCTTACCAATCAGGTTCTTGGCCACCGTACCACCACCTGGGAACGGAATGTAGGTGACTTTGTAATCAAACTGGGCTTCCATCATCGCGGTCAGCACACTGTCTTCCTGGCCGGAACCGGTGCCACCGACTTTCCAGTCAAGGCCCTTGGCTTTCACGGCAGCAACGTAGCTGTCCAGATCGGTGATGTCGGAGCGATCCGTATGGACCCACAACAGGAAGGTATCCATCGCCATCAGGCCGATCGGTGTGAATTTGGTTGGATCAACACCCAGACCAGACTGGATGATCGGTGTGGTGTAGAAGCTGTTCAGCGTCATCATGACGGTGTGGTTATCACCAGCCTTGTCCTGCATGTAGCGCAGGGCTTCGGCACCTGAACCACCAGGCTTGTTGATCGGAATGAACGGCCGTGAGCTCAGGCCCTTCTTTTCGATCAGGCCCTGCAGCAGGCGTGCGATCTGGTCAGCACCACCGCCTGTGCCAGCCATGATGATGAACTCAACCGGCTTCTTTGGCTGCCAGGCCTGCACGGGCCCTGCCACCAGAAGAGCCGCAGCGCTGACCATCGCGAGCGCCGGGTAAATCAGTTTACGTTTCAGCATTGTTTCCTCTCTCTCCCGTTTGGGTGATTGGTTTAAATTCGACCTCGAAATCAAAAGTACCCGACTCCCGAGGTGCGGGGGGACGTTACCGCAACGTCTTAGGTCAGACCAATAGACATTTCTCTTCCTTATCATCAGATTTACTTATTATGGAGAGGATTTGTCCCAACTGACGTGATGCCAGTCGCAAGAGTTTAATGGGCTAAATCCCAGTATCCGAGAGATTTTTCTTTAATTCATCAATTTAGGAATTTAGGGAAGCCATGAGATCAGGGCGCAATCCATTCGCCCTGCCAACCCCGCTCCGTCCACAGGAAACGGGCCCGGCGATGTCCTTCTACTCTTAAAAACAACCAGTCGAGGGCATCGATCTCGCAGGCCAGTACCACGAAGTGCTCTTCGCCCGTGGTGGGGTCCACCGGCGCGTCGATATCAAGATCGTCCTCCGTACAGACCTCCCCCGGGGCCATAGGCGTGCGGTAGCACTGGGCGCTGCGCCACGCGCCGTTCTGCCAGCGCCGACTGGCAAGGGGATCCCCCTGATGTGTCCAGGCTCTGCCGTAGGCCCGCAGTTGAATCTTTGCGTCGCGATCATAAAAGTGCCAGGAAAACCTGGGGTCTTTGGCCAACTGCACGATCTTGGGTGAACGACTATCGGTATGGCAGGTCAGGATGCGCGTCTCGGGATCAGCAGAGCGCAAGACAACCGTTCTCAGTTGCGCCATCCCCTCTCCCACATTACCCAGCGTAGGCGTGTGCCAGGCATGATGGCGGTCCTGCGCCGCGGCCGCCAGAGACTCCCACTGATCATCAGCGATCTGATCCAGATTCGAGATCTCGGGAGTAACAGGGTGAGGCATAACGAAACTAAGCTTGGCGTGAATAGTATTAATGTAGCACTGCCGCGTCGGGTGGCAATTGACAATCTATCGGCGGCGTCTCACTCATAATCGAGTTTCGATAACCGCGACCCACCATCCGTGCGCAAGCAAAATCTGCCCGAGAAAATCTGCCCGACGTGTCAGCGTCCCTTTCGCTGGCGAAAAAAATGGCAGCGGTGCTGGAATGAGGTACGCTTTTGCTCCAAGCGATGCAAACGGGAGCACCCGTGAACAATCACCCCCCTGCCATCATTCGCACCCTCACCTTTGCCGGTGTGATTCCCTTCGTCATGGCGCCGATGATGAAAGCAGGCTGGATTGCCGTGCCCGGTACCTCACCCGACATCTGGCTCTGGAGTTACGCCGTCGTCATCAGCACGTTCATGGCGGGAGCACAATGGGGGGGCGCCCTGTCACGCGCTGATACCGTGTCTCTGGTGGGCAGCAACGTTTTTGCTCTCGCCGTTTTCGCCCTGGCGTTATGGGTTCAGCGCCCGGCCGGGGTGCTGGCGCTTGCGGTGCTGTTTGCAGCGCAATTGCTTCTGGATTATCGCCAGCAAAGGCTTGATCTGATCAGCCAGGGTTACTGGCGGCTTCGCTGCATGATCACACCACTGGTGTGCCTGATGCTGGTGATCTACGCGGGGATCGCAAAATAAACCCAGCCAAAGGTTTACGCGCTTAAGTTCTTAGCGCCTCGCCGGCACGGCGCACCTCTTCCATGAAACTCTTGAGCTTCTCTTCGTCGAGCTGATCGTTGGTCCGCACACCGGTACAAAGGTCTACACCGAAAGGGCGAACCTGGGTAATAGCGTCGTAGACATTGCCGCTCTTCAAGCCGCCCGCAAGATAAACCGGCAACGCCGTCTGCGCGACAAAGCGGGCACTGATGGTCCAGTCGTGGGTAGCGCCCGTGCCACCGAACTGTGGCACGGGGCCAGACGTGCGGCCCGAGTCAAGCAGGAATGCATCCACATAGGGCGTGTACCGTGCGGCCAGCGCCAGCGCTCCTTCGTCTTCGATATGGATAACCTGCACGCGGCGCACCTGCGGCGCCACTTCAATGAGTGCCGGATACTCCTCGGGATCAATGTGCCGCACAATCTGCACGGCAGTAGCCGGGCAAATCGCCAGTTCACTCGCGATATCGGCTGCGCACTCCCCGCTTGTCAAAAGAAAAGTCTCAAGACCGGGCGGCGCTGCGCGGGCAATTACGGCCGCAGCTTTGGCGCCGATGACCCCGGGGCCTGACGGCATCTCACCCACCAGCCCGACCGCGCTTGCGCCATGGCCTACCGCGAGGTGCGCCTCTTCAACCGACACAATGCAGCAAATCTTTACTTGAACCGGATTCATAGTCATTACTGGGTGGCTTCGTCCAATACCCTCGGCAGCACTTTGTTGAGATCCCCCACCAGCACCGCGTCAGCAATGTCATCCATCGCGGTGGGCTCTGCATTAACAGTCACGATCCTGGCGCCGGCTTCTTTCGCGATGGGCACCAATCCCGCGACAGGATACACCGACAGCGTGGAACCCACCGCCAGCAGCAGATCGCAGTGACGAGCCGCCGCCTCTGCCCGGGCCAGATCATGCGCCACCAGCGACTGGCCGAAGGAAATAGTCGCCGACTTCAGGATGCCGCCACAATCGGGGCACTCGGGATCCTGCTCACCTGCAACCAGACGCTCCAGCACCGTCTGCATCGCCACGCGATAGGCGCACGCCAAACAGGCAACCTCCCGAATCGTACCGTGGATCTCGATCACCCGGTCAGGCGAACTGCCCGCCAACTGATGCAGGCCGTCAATATTCTGGGTCACCAGCGTATCAAGGCGCCCTGTCTCTTCAAAGCGGGCCAGGACCTCGTGCCCCAAACCGGGTCGCGCCTGCCAAACCGGAGAATCGCGTCGCGACAACCAGGCTTTTTTTCGGATATTGGGATCCGACAGGTAGTAACGGATATCCGAGAGTTTTTCGGCGTCGGGGTCGCGGGTCCAGACGCCCTGCGGCCCCCGAAAATCAGGAATACCGGACGCTGTCGACAGGCCCGCACCGGTCAGAACGAGGATACGCTTTGCTGCGCTAAGCCAGCTTTGGGCAGCTTGCAGCCCTGGTGTCGGATGATCGGATTCAGTCATGGTCTGTATCAAGGAGCATAAAAAAACCGGGGCAAGCCCCGGTTTTTCTTTCGAGGACAAAAGCATTATGACTTGGGCAACAGAACCTCGTCGATGACATGAATTACGCCGTTGCTGGCTTTGATGTCGACTGCCACCACTTTGGCCGAACCGATCATCACTTCGTCGTACTCTTTTTCGACATTGAGCGTGTTGCCGCCGACGGTTTTGACAAAGTTATCGCCGTTCTTAATCTGCGATGACATCACATTTTTCGGCACCACATGGTAGGTCAGGATGGCTTTGAGCTGATCGAGGTTCTCGGGCTTCAGCAGACGTTCTACCGTGCCTGCCGGCAATGCAGCAAAAGCCGCATCTGTCGGGGCGAACACCGTAAAGGGTCCGTGACCGCTCAGCACATCTTGCAGACCCGCGGCCTCAACCGCAGCGATCAGCGTGGAGAAGTTGCCGTCGGCGGCAGCTTTGTCAACGACGGTATCACCATCGCCATGGCTATGGTCACCCCCGCCGCAGGAGCCCGCGGGGGCGGTCTGCGCAACAGCGATGGCAAAAACAGCCGTCAGGGCCGTCAGGAATGTTTTGAATTTCATAATCTTCTCTCGAAATCTTGTTGAGTTAGTGGCGGCATCATGCCCTCTCTCACGTGAGCATATCGTTGATTAAAAATGAAATTTTTGTGATGGCGCAAAGATTGCGGCAGTCTGCTAGAGTGGATATTTCCACCATTATAAGGAGGTTATCCATGTATTTTCGCGTTACGACTTATGGTTTTGATGCAGCCCGATTTGACGAATTTTTGGCAATGGCTGACACATTCCGAGACGAACTCAACGCCATTGACGGTCTTGAATCCGTTCACTCCTGTGTCGTCGATGAAGGCCAGGGCATGATCGTCTCGCGCTACGCAAGCGAAGCTGCTGCTGAAGCTGCGCAGCCGCAGATCCAGGCCATTATGGGACGTATGGCGCCTATGATGACCTCGATGCCGGAAGTCACAGCCGGCGAGGTAGTCTGGGAACTGTAAACGGGAGCAGGCGCTTGCCTCACGCTCCATTGACACGGTGTGGAGCATACTGCGCGCGTTGTATCCTCCTCCTAAATATTGACCCCGGCACTTTTCCGGGGTCTTTTTTTATCTAAAAGATCCCGCCGTCCAGACCCGCCGCCATCGCCATGCCAAGCGTATGGCAATCTTCCACGAAGTCCTCTCGCCATTCGCCATGACAGATCATCGGCTCCTGCACGGCACGCCAGCCAAGACCAGAACAGATTGACTCAACCGCACGGCGTGTGCCCGTGCCGTCAAGCTTAGCCCGGATGTATAACGCATAGGGCAAGCCACCGGTGTCATCAAGACAGGGATAATAGACGCGATCAAAAAAATCCTTGAGCGCCCCGCTCATATATCCGAGGTTCTCAGTGGTGCCAAGAA
>MDTD01127998.1_pt1 | contig 13626 bp, 9 predicted proteins | sample 811221 | NCBI WGS metagenome assembly MDTD01 (sample SAMN05326646, study PRJNA326480) | marine metagenome | isolation source: seawater | place: Pacific Ocean: South West | collected 2011
ATATGGTGTAAGCTTCATTGTTCTCGCTCCAGAACACGAACTTGTATCTGAACTTACGACTGAAGAAAATCGCAAAGCTGTCGAAACATACATTGTTGCTGCTGGCCGCAAAAGCGAAAGGGAAAGACAAGGAGAAAAAGAAGTAACTGGAGTTGCTTTAGGCGGTTCAGTTTTACACCCATTGACTGGCGAAGAAATATCTGTTTATATCGCTGAATACGTTTTAGCAGGCTATGGAACTGGAGCTATAATGGCGGTTCCAGCTGGCGATGAGAGAGATTGGAAATTTGCTAAACACTATAACATAGAAATACCAGCAATTTTTGAGGGTGTTAATACTGATGAAGCAGTTTGCACAGAGGACGCAGCTGTACTAACTGACTCAGGAGAGCTAAATGGAATGTCTAAGAAAGACGCAATACCATTAGCTTTAGATATACTTGAATCAAGAGGACATGGCGAACGAAAGGTGAGTTACCGTTTGAGAGATGCTGTTTTCTCTCGTCAGAGATACTGGGGTGAGCCGTTCCCAATTTGTTATGTAGATGACATCCCTCATCTTATCGAGGATGAGCTAATTACTTTGCCCTCTGTTGACGCCTACTTACCTACAAGTGATGGTGAGCCGCCTTTAGCTAGAGCTGTAAAAGAGGATTGGCCTATTTTCAAAGGAGATAGAATGGAGACAAATACAATGCCAGGTTGGGCTGGTTCGTCTTGGTATTTCCTAAGGTATATGGATCCTCATAATACTGAAGTATTTTGTGATAAGGCCAAATCAGATTACTGGGGCCAAGTCGACTTGTACGTTGGTGGATCAGAGCACACTACTGGCCATCTGCTATACTCAAGGTTTTGGACTAAATTCTTGTGCGATTTAGACTTGATCGGATTTGATGAGCCTTTCACAACAATGATAAACCAAGGAATGATTCTAGGAAGGTCAAGCTTTGTATACAGAGTTCAGGGCACTTCACAGTTTGTGAGCTACGAGAAGCGCAAGGAGTATAAAACCCAAAGGTTACATGTAGACATCAACCTTGTCGAAGGTGATAAGCTAGATCTCGATGGTTTTAAATCTTGGCGAAAAGAATATGCTGATGCAGAATTCATTTTGGGTGATGATGGCACATACACCTGTGGTCACGAGGTAGAGAAGATGTCCAAGTCTAAGTTCAACGTTCAGACTCCAGATGAGTTAGTTGAGAAATACGGAGCTGATACTCTTAGATGCTATGAAATGTTTCTTGGTCCTTTAACCCAAAGCAAGCCTTGGGATACTCAGGGCATAAGTGGTGTTCACAACTTCCTTAGGAAATTCTCACGCTTAGTGGGTGCTGCTGAGGCCAAAGATGCAAGTGTAGACGAATTGCGCATAGTGCACAAGGCAATAGATAAGGTTAGTTCTGATCTAGAAAGACACGCCTTCAATACCGTAGTTAGCGCAATGATGATTGCAGTAAATGAACTTGGTGGATTGAACGCAACCTGCTCTAAAGCAGTTCTAAAGGATTTAATTATTCTTCTTAGTCCTTATGCTCCTCACCTTGCTGAAGAGCTTTGGAATAAAGTAGGTGGAGAGGGATTTGTGATAGATGCTGTTTGGCCTGAAGCAAATTCTCAATACCTTGTAGCAGAAGAAGTTACATATCCCGTTTCTTTTAACGGAAAAGTTAGATTTAGACTCACCCTACCTGCTGATATGCCGACTGACGAAGTCGAAAGTACAGCAAGAGCGGATGAGAACACATTAAAACAGATGGACGGCCGAGAGATTCGCAAAGTAATTGTGGTCCCAGGCCGGATCATCAATATCGTAGGCTAGTCATGAAAAAATTACTATTACCCCTTTTTGCTTTGTTGTCTGTTGGTGCTATTGCACAATCTGATAACGAACTTCTCCCGTACAATCCAGATTTTGATGGAGATGGAAATATTGGAGCACCCGATTTACTTGGGTTTTTACCTACATATGGAGAGACATTTCAACCAGAGGGTGTTTTGCCCGTTGAATTTGGCGGAACAGGTGAAACAACTGTTGACGGTATTAAGTCATTAATTGGTGTTACGGTATTTGAGGATATAACACCTGCTGGACAGCAAAATTCAGCTGGACTTGTGCAAGGTGATATAGTTGTTTCAGGAACTTTAAGCCAAGGCGACGGTTGTGCCGCTTCTGGTAATTTTGCAAATGCAAGCGGTAGGTTTAGCCTTGCTACTGGATATTACAGCAATGCATCAAATCAAAACTGTGAAGCACAAGGGATTTGTTCTCACGCAGAAGGCGAAGGAACTACAGCCATTTCAACTGCTTCTCACTCTGAAGGAATGTTGACGACTGCTCAGGGTACTGGTTCGCACGCTGAAGGATACCAAACAGAGACAACAGCAAACTATTGTCACGCCGAAGGATACCAAACAGAGGCGACAAACACAGCGTCTCACGCTGAGGGCTGGAATACAGAAGCAAGCGGCCTTTATTCACACGCTGAGAATAGAAACACAGTAGCTAATTCTACATGTTCTCACGCTGAGGGCGAAGGAACCTCTGCTCTAGCAGATGCTGCACACTCTGAAGGATTCCAAAGTGTAGCTTCTGGGTTTGCCTCTCACGCTGAAGGGTACCAAACTGAATCTTTAGGAAGTTATTCTCACGCTTCTGGAAGGGGGTCTCTTGCTTTTGCAACTGCTAGTTCTGCTGTTGGATATAATGTAATTGCTGACCAACAGCACTCTACTGCTGTAGGCCAATTCAATGAAATAGATAGAGTTGGCACTTTATTTGTTGTTGGATCTGGTGAAAGTGAAGAAATGAGAGCAAATGCTTTCGAAGTAAGCGCAGATGGAGCACTTGTAAATGGCGATTTGGAAGTAAGTGGAAATATTAATTTGGGTGGCGAAAACCTATTGCAAATCATTGCCGAACTTCAAGAACAAATTGATCAATTACAGGCTGAACTGGACGGAATATTAGTTGGGGAGTAGGAAATTATTCCCTAGGATTACTTCGCTGTCGCTCGGTGTCCCTGGCTCGCCTATCAACAATAAATTTAACTAGCTGTGCTATTTGCACACATTTTTCGCAATCCTAAACAAACAAGCAAGCTATTCTATAGCTTGCTTGTTGTGGTTGTATTTGTTGCCCCACCAGGACTCGAACCTGGAATATCTGGACCAAAACCAGGTGTGTTGCCATTACACCATGGGGCAAATGCGTGCGCAAAGATAGCAAAGAGAAAGTAAATTGCACCTCATATGAAAGTTCTAAATCTCATTAACGGAAGTCATATCCCTGCACAAGGAGGTGATTGGCTTGATTTGATAGACCCAAGCAAGGGCAAGTCATATGGAAGGATACCTAGGTCAGGTGCTGAAGATGTGCATCTAGCAGTTAAAGCTGCAAGAAACGCCTTTGAAAGTTGGAGCACAATGAGTGCAGAAAAGAGGTCAGAATGTATTGATAAACTTGCAGATAAGATTCAGGAAAATGCATCTATGTTGGCTGAAACCGAATCAAGAGACAATGGCAAGCCAATCAGTTTGGCCTCGACAGTAGATATCCCTAGGGCAGAAAAAAATCTGAGGTTTTACGCTTCTGCAATAAAGCATTTTGCATCTGAGTCGCATTATATGGAGGGCGTTGCTATCAATTATACTTTGAGAAAGCCGCTTGGGGTTGTTGCATGTATTTCGCCTTGGAATTTACCACTTTACCTATTTACTTGGAAGGTAGCTCCAGCCCTTGCTGCTGGGAATTGTGTAGTGGCCAAACCCTCAGAAGTAACTCCCGCAACAGCCTATCTCTTGAGTAAATGGGTTAAAGAAGCAGGATTTCCTGACGGAGTGTTTAATATTCTTCATGGACTTGGAGCTGAAGTAGGAGATGCACTTGTAAACCATGATGATATAGCCGCTGTGAGTTTTACTGGAGGCACTTCTACTGGAGCTCACATTGCTTCTGCCGTAGCACCAAAATTCAAAAAATTGAGTCTTGAACTCGGCGGTAAAAACGCTGCAGTGATATTCGCAGATTGCGATTTTGAAGAAGCCTTATCAACTACAATAAGATCTTCTTTCGCAAACCAAGGTCAAATCTGCCTCTGTGGTTCTCGAATCCTAGTAGAAAGATCCATCTACGATAAGTTCAGAGACGCCCTTGTAGAAAAAGCATCAAGAATAAAAGTTGGCGATCCCCAAGATCCGTCGACAAAGATGGGAGCAGTAGTTAGTGAACAACACAGAGATAAAGTCCTAAAACATATTGAAATCGCAAAAGAAGATGGAGGAAATATTCTTTGTGGAGGATTTGCAACTCAACCAGAGGGAATTGATGAGTTAAGCGAAGGTTTTTACATTCAGCCAACCATTATTGAGGGATTGGGTTCTGAGTGTACGACAAATCAAGAGGAAATTTTTGGTCCTGTTGTAACAATTCAACCTTTTGATAGTGAGGATGAGGCCGTTAAAAATGCTAATTCAACAAATTATGGACTGGCAGCATCAATATTCACAAACGACCTTAGGAAAGCACATAGAGTAGCCGGAAATCTCGAAACAGGTATTGCTTGGATTAATTGCTGGCTACTTAGAGATCTTAGGACTCCTTTTGGTGGAGTTAAAGAATCAGGCGTGGGACGAGAAGGTGGGTTTGAAGCCCTTCACTTCTTTACTGAACCCCAAAACATCTGTGTGAAGCTTTAATTATTCATCTAGAATATCGAAGAGTGCATCAAGGTTTGGTGCAAGAATAACTTCGATTCTTCTGTTTTTTGCTTTGTTCTGTGGATCAACTGGATGATACTCCCCCCTGCCTGATGCAGTTAAGACAGATGGATCAACTCCTGGTTGTTTCATGATAATGTCTAAAACGGCTGTAGACCTAAGTACTGAAAGTTCCCAGTTATTTCTAGGAATGGTTGTAGATAAAAGCTTATCTGTATCTGTATGACCTTCGATAATGATTTCTATGTCGCTTTGTGTTGCAATAACGTCACCTAGTTTTTTCAGAATTTCTCTTCCTCCATCATCAACTATGGCAGAACCAGATGCAAATAGAAGTTGGGCTTCAAGACTAACATACACCTTGCCATCTCTCTGCTCAACAGTGAGGCCATTTCCTTCAAATCCTAAAAGTGCACTTTGAAGACGCTGTCTAAGAACCCCTGCTGCCTTTTCTCTTGCTTCTAGAAGACTTTCTAATTCCTTAACTCTAGCACTTCTTACTTTTAAATCCTCTGAGCGTTGAGCTAGGTCTGCTTCAAGCGCAATTAATGCATCTTCTCGTGTTTGTAGCTCTGTTCTTATTCGGCCTACATCCTCTAAAAGTGCCCTATTTTCTTCATTGAGTGTTGCAAGTCGACCTCCGTTTTGGTCTGTAAGAGCATCATTCAGTTCTCTAAGTCGAATCAATTCATCCTTAGCTTCTGAAACAAAACGTCCCATTCGAGAAGTGTCTGCGGCTAAGACATCTCTTGCTTCCTGGAGAGTGGAAACTTGGCCTTTTAGCTCAGTAAGCTCAATTTCATAGTCCTGAGAATTCAATCTAAGCTCAGTATTTTCCTTATTAATTTCTTCACAAGAAGCTTGAAGTTCTTCAAATTGCTTCATTGTGACGCATCCCGTAAGACTTAATAAAATAAATGATAAAACTAGTAGTGGTGGAAAAAACCTTGAATTAAGGATAGAACATTGCATAATGTGCAAGTTCAGAACACAACAAGTAACCTACACAAAAATTTACGCAGCTTGTTCACAGTAAAATGTCGAAAGGGTCTTGCTTAATTATTGAATAGGCAAAGCAAATGATCCTTGAGAAATCGTAACTTGGACTCCATCAACATTTTGTGGGTTTCCGCTGAATACTCCCGAAATGAAACCTCCACCACCTGGAGAAGCGTAGTTGATATCCACAGTCATGTTTCCACCATTAGCAGTTGAGTATGACAATGCTGGTGGTGGTGAGGTATATGCTCCTACCGTTCCTGGCGCAGTTGTAGAATTAATAGTTATAACTGGCATCCCCGTCGTGAATCCTGTTCCTGGATCTTCAAGCTCAAAGTTAATTGTTGCTCCAGTTGAAGATACCCCTGTAAGAATAATGTTAGCTGCATCCAGTGTTGCTGTAGCACTAACGTCCCCTAAAAAGGTTTGGCCATTTGCCTTCCAAGTAATTTGGCCCACACATGGTGGACATGAAGATCCACCACAATCGATGTATAACTCATCTCCATCTTGTAGGCCATTTGTACAATCTCCTGTAGTTGGACATGCCGCACAATCCGGCCCGCCACAGTCAATACCAATTTCGTTACCGTTCATTATATCATCGGTGCAAGTTGGACAAGCTTCACAATCAGGTCCTCCACAATCAACGCCTTCTTCATTGCCATTTGGCAACCCGTCGCCACAGAGCTCAATACAAGCTGGACATCCATCACACCCACAATCAATACCGAGCTCGCCTGGATCGATTTCACCGTTAAATGAGGGGTCACATGGAGCACAGTCTCCACCACAATCAACCCATTGTTCTCCCAAAAGTTGATCCCATTCACCGTTTTCACATGGATCGCATGGAGGACAAATAGGACCACCACAATCGATACGCTCTTCACCGTTGTTTAGCACACCATCATAGCAATTCTCTCCAATTAAATTGTCATCATTTAGACAGCCAGGTATAAAAAAAAGCAAAGTAATTACTGTAAAAACAGTTACAAAATTGAATAAAAAAGAAAGGCTCTTGTTCATTGTGTGTATTTTCGACATGCCCAAATATAGTAATTGAGAAGAAAACTATGGACAATCTTAACTGGAAGCCTGCAAAGACCCCAACTAAAAAAGCTGTAAAAGCTTTAATAAAAGATACCGGCTTGACTGAACTGGTTGCACACATACTTGTTCAAAGGGGTGTGATATCGCTTATAGATGCTGAGGATTTCCTAAAACCTAAACTCGAAGAACTCCACGATCCTGAGTTAATGCTAAATATGGATAAGGCAATTTCGAGATTAAATAAAGCGATTAGAAATCAAGAAAGAATAATGGTTTACGGCGATTATGACGTCGATGGGACTACTTCTGTTGCCATGGTTGCATCTTTTCTTGAAGGCTTAGACGTACAAATCGTTCCATATATTCCAATGAGATACCAAGAGGGATATGGAGTAAGTAAAGACGGCGTAGACAGAGCTAGAAAATCAGGTTGTACAGTTTTAATTACTCTTGATTGTGGAACAAAAGATTTTGAGGCTCTTGACTATGCAAGTAAGTACGGCATAGATACAATTGTTTGTGACCACCACTTGCCCGCAGATAAAATCCCAAACTGTTTTGCTCTTCTAAATCCTAAACAAGAAGGATGCAATTATCCATTTAAAGAATTATCAGGCGCAGGTGTGGCATTTAAAATGCTATCTGCATTAGTCCCCGTAATAGGTTTAACTATGGATTCTGTATATGACCACTTAGACCTTCTTGCTTTGAGCATAGGTGCTGACTTGGTAGATATCACTGGAGAAAATAGAATTCTTGCATATCACGGTATGCAAAACTTAAAAGAAAGTATGCGGCCTGGAATCAGAGCCATGCTACAAGTAGCTGGCATCAACCAAGCTCCATCCACAGTTAGAGATATTAGCTTCACTCTAGGCCCTAGAATTAATGCGGCAGGAAGAGTTGGTCATGCATTAACTGCTGCAAAACTTTTAATGGAAACGGACGAAGGCGGTGCATTGGAACTTGCAAGCCAACTTGAAACAATGAACCAAGCTAGAAGAGATTTAGATGAAGATTTAACAGAAGAAGCTTTAGCGCAAATGGCAGAACAGCCCCCTAAACGTTGCTGTACAGTTGTTACTGGTGAGGGGTGGCATAGAGGTGTGCTCGGTATTGTTGCAAGTAGACTTGTCGAACATCAATACTGCCCAACAATTGTACTTTCAGAAGAAAATGAAATTTTAACCGGATCTGCTAGAAGTGTTCCAGGTGTAGACATTCACGCAGCAATTGAAGAGTGCAGCGATTTGATTGAGCAGTTTGGTGGACACCCAATGGCAGCAGGACTAACTCTAAAAAGTGAAAATATAATTAAGTTTAAAAAAGCCATCGAGGTAGCGATAGTGTCTCAAGTTCAAGGGAAAATACCCAAACCAACTGTGAGCTACCACCTGGCCATTAGCTTAAACGATCTAAGCCCAACAATGTACAGGGAGTTTGAGAGAATTGGACCTTTTGGACCTGGTAATGAAGTTCCCGTTTTTATGGCTGCTGAAGTTTTAACTGCTATTCCCCCAAGAACTGTAGGTCATGGAGGAAGACATTTAAAACTCGTAGTCCAAAGCACAAATAATCCTTCTCACAGGTTTGAAGCAATCGGGTTTGGCATGGGAGAAAGAATTGATGAAGTTCGAGCTTGGAGGTCCTTTGATATAGTATTCACTCTTGCAAAAAATACATATAGAGGGCGTTCAACTTTAAACCTTCATCTCAGAGCAATAAGAGCTCATAGGATAGGGCATTAATTATTTGGGTAGAATTACCACTCCTAGGATAGAACTAAGTTGCATAACTTTTTTGTCGAGACTAATTTTTTCTCTTAAAAGTCTGTTTTCCTCATCGACTGAGCAATCATCTGAATCTAACTTTTCGAGTAAAAGGTCAATATTACGCTGTGTGTCATGAAGGTGAATTCTGATAATAGCTGCTGATAGTGCTTCCTCAAGATTATCTTCTTCTTCAACAGTGAAAATATGATGCCTCTCTTGCCAATTTTCACTTAGTGAATACCTACTTACTAAAATGTTAGCAGCCTTTTTTTGAATATCCTCATTTGTGCCTGTAAAGAATGTTTCCGTTGATGGGATCTCTCCCTTGTCTATACTTGATGTATATTGAGAAAGTATGTATTCGGTGGACGGATCTTCCATCGAAATATTTTCTGTTTCAATCCTGTGAACCATGAGCTCGGCAAAGGTTACATCCACTTCAGAAGAGTTCTCATCATCCTCAGTGTGGGCTTCAATCCTCACCATGGACTCTCCATATTCTAAAAGTAAGCGGACTAAATTATCTTCAAGCAAATTCCTTTCCGTGCGTAAAGTTTTTGGCAAGCCAGGCTCCTCGTCTAGATGTATTGTAGGAATATACACAGGTTGTGATGTCTGGTTACGGTTTGCTGTTTTTAGCTCTGCTGCGACATCCACTGCAACCTTTTTTGCTACCTCAGTGTGGAGGAGTTTCTCTTGAAGTTTAAGACGGGCTGCAATTGATTGCACATATACCGTTCTTTGGATGGGGTCAGGAATACAAGCAATTGTAGCTACAAGAGATTTTACAAGATCAGCCTTTTGAATAGGGTCATCTCCAGCTCCTTCACTTAGAAGATCAGATTTGAATGCTAAAAAATCTTGGGAACCTTCATGTATAAATTCCTGAAATTCTGTTGAGCTTACTTTTTTAGAATAGCTATCTGGGTCGTCACCATCCGGGAAAGTTAAAACTTTTACTTTCATACCTTCTTTAAGAAGGAGGTCAATCCCCCTAAGGGAAGCTCTCATTCCTGCGGCATCACCGTCAAATAAAACTGTTACGTTTTTTGTAAAGCGCCGTATTAGTGCTATTTGGCCAACAGTAAGAGCTGTTCCACTTGATGCAACTACATTTTCAACTCCAATCTGATGCATCGCGATAACATCCGTATAGCCTTCAACTAAAAAACAATTATCTACCTTAGTTATTGTGTTTTTAGCTAGATGAATACCATAAAGCGCCTTTGACTTATTATACAGAGGACTCTCAGGGCTATTAAAGTATTTAGCAATCTTTTTATCTGTATTGAGCGTTCTTCCACCAAAACCAATAACCCGTCCCGTCACATCTCTAATTGGGAACATTACCCTGCCATGGAAGAAGTCAAAAAGGCGTCCATCTTGTTTCTTTTTACAAAGACCGCTTTCCACAAGACGATCATGCTTATATCCTGATTCTATAGCCGCATTTGTCATTACATCCCAACCATCTGGACAATATCCTAATTTGAATTTATTAATTATCTCATCGCTAAATCCTCTACTATGGAAGTATGATAAACCTATGGCTTTACCATGTTCTGTTTGCAATTGATTCATAAACCAATTCTGAGCCCAAGACACAACCGCACTTAGGCTCTCACGAGCAGTTTCTGCTTGGATTTCATCTGCTGTTCTCTCCTTTTCAACAATCTCGATATTGTATTTACGCGCGACTATTTTAAGAGCTTCTGGGTAGCTGACCTTTTCATGCTCCATAACAAAAGTCATAAGAGAACCTCCCTTGCCAGAGCTAAAACATTTAAATATTCCCTTACTTGGTACTACATAAAACGAAGGTGTTTTCTCGTTTGTAAAAGGGCTAATTCCTCTGAAGCTGCTGCCTTGCTTCTTGAGCTCAACATAATCACCTATGACATCCTCAATTATTGCAGTTTGGTGAATTAGTTCGACAGTTTCGTTAGGTATCATCGGATTAGCTAAGGTAAGGCCTCATTTGTTAATTGATGTTGAATTTTATTCCCGCTTAATTCAGGGGTATATCCATAGTCGTACTTTTGAAAAAGATGCAGGAATTTAAAACATCAAAGATTATGTGGGCTTTGACCTTTGCAGTAATTTCTGTTAGCGCATTACAAGTTACGGGTTTAAAAAAGGTGCTTGATTTAAGAGGGCAAATCTTTGATCAAAGCGTTGAACGATCGCTAAACCAAGTAGCAGAATGGATTCAAGTATCTGCAGATATAAGCTTCGCAAGAGAGGATAATAAAAGCGCTTTATCTTTAGAGAGCTCAATTCATGGAGTATCTAAATCACTAGTAAGAAGAATGGAATCAATGGATGTTGATTCTCTTTTACACATTGCTCTCAAGAAGAATGGAGTTGAAGCAGTTGGCGTGTTTGGAGCATTTGACTCATATGACCAACCTGCGTTTTTTGACAGTAATTGTGAGCCATATCGTGATCAACTTGTAGAGGAAGGGTATTCTGTTGAAATGAGAGATTTACATTTTAAGGTTTACTTTCCAAACCGAGGCGCATATTTATTGGAAGGTGGGCTAGGAGCCTTTCTTCTCTCAGGTCTTTTACTAATTGGTATTTTCATAGGACTTGTTTATGTCTTCTATTCAGTTAGGCAATCTAAGCAAATAGAACGAATACGTAGGGATCTAATGAATAACCTAACTCACGAACTTAAAACACCAATATCAACTATAGGATTGGCGTCTGAAGCACTTAGTGATAATGATATTGTAATAAATAAAGATCAACAGAATTATTACTTCGATTTAATTAAAGCGGAGAACAAAAGGTTGGGCCTCTTAGTCCAAAAGGTGCTGCAAGCGTCACTCGTAGAAAAAGGATCAATGAAACTATACCTTCAGCCACTAAATATCCATAACATTGCTAAGGATGTTGCAAAGAATGTTGCAATGCAAGTAAGGAAGCAAGGTGGAAAAATTGAACTTGATTTGAAGGCTTCTAACCCAATTATTCACGCAGACCAAACACACCTAACAAATGTTATTTTTAACCTCCTTGACAATGCTCTTAAATACTCAAAAGAAAATCCTAAAATTAAAATTTCTACACTTCAAACAGACGAAGGACTGAATTTTAGCGTTAGGGATAACGGAGTAGGTATACCTAAGGAACATCTTGGCAAGATATTTGAGAGATTATACCGAGTTCCTACTGGGAATATTCATGACGTCAAGGGGTTTGGTCTGGGCCTAAGCTATGTGAAGGCAGTTGTCGAAAGACATGGAGGCGAAATCACAGTCGATAGTGAGCTCAGTAAATACAGCGTGTTTTGTTTAAAATTGAAATTTGATCCACCACAGGAATGAGTAAATCATATATTAGAATTCTTCTTTGTGAAGACGACCCCAATTTGGGAAAGCTACTTTCTGATTACCTAAATGCAAAAGGTTTTGTAACAACTTGGGCACAAGATGGTGCTGAAGGAGTTAAAGCTTTTTTCCGAGAGACATTTGATTTTGTCATTCTCGATGTAATGATGCCCAAAAAGGACGGTTTCGAAGTAGCAACAGAAATAAGAAAAGAAAGTAAATCAATTCCAATATTATTCCTCACAGCTAGGAGTATGAAGGAAGATACCCTGGAAGGCTTTAAGGTTGGTGCAGATGATTACATGACCAAACCATTTAGTATGGAAGAATTGCTCCTAAGAATCAATGCGATTTTGCGAAGAACATCATCTCTCCCTCAAGATGGAGAAGAAGTTGGATCATTTAATATCGGCGTTTTTGATTTTGATTACAATAAGCAACAGCTTAGCTATAACGGAGAAAAACAAAGGCTTACAACAAAAGAAAATGAGCTTCTATTTTTATTGTGTCGTCACAAAAATGGATTATTAGAAAGAAGTCACGCATTATCAGCAATTTGGGGAGATGCAAACTATTTTAACGGCAGGTCAATGGACGTCTATATTGCCAAGCTTAGAAAGCATCTCAAAGTAGATGATAGGATCGAAATCCTAAACGTTCATGGTAAAGGATTTAAACTCATAGCTCCAGAGAGCTAAAAAGCACTAAAAAATCCATATCTTCGCGCTCCCCTTAAGTAAGTTGACGTGTCTGATATGATTAAAATACTCGCTGGAACTACCTCTCAAGATTTTGCTGAGAGAGTTTCTAAAGCATATGGGACAAAGTTAGTGCCTGTTACAACCACACGCTTTTCTGACGGTGAATTCACTGTAAGTATTGAAGAAACTGTTAGAGGAAAAGAGGTGGTAATTGTTCAGTCTACAACACCACCAACTGACAACCTTTTTGAATTACTTCTATTGATTGATGCCGCTAAGCGCGCAAGTGCAAAGCGCATTATTGCAGTAATGCCCTACTTTGGTTTTGCCCGTCAAGACAGAAAGGATAAGCCTAGGGTTGCAATCGGAGCAAAGCTCATTGCAAACATGTTGATGGCTGCTGGTGTAGATAGAGTAATCACTATGGACCTTCACGCAGACCAAATCCAAGGATTCTTCGAAGTACCTGTTGACCACCTTTACGGATCAACTCTTTTCTTAAATCACATTAAGGAAAATTTCGACCTAAACAATCTTTGCATCGCTACACCTGATACAGGTGGAACAAAAAGAGCAAATACATACGCAAAAGCTCTTGGCGTTGATATGGCAATCTGCTACAAGCAGAGAGAAGTTGCTAATCAAGTAGCAAGCATGACTGTAATTGGTGATGTAAAAGGGAAGGATGTCATCATCGTTGATGATATGTGCGATACAGCTGGAACTCTTACAAAGGCTGCTGGCCTGATGATGGAGTACGGTGCTACATCAGTTATAGCTATTTGTACTCACGGAGTATTAAGCGGACCTGCTTATGACCGTATCGAGGATAGCGTTCTTTCTGAATTTATTATCGCTGATACCATTCCACTAAAGGAGGGTGTCCCAACAAGTAAAATAACTGTCTTGCCTGTGCATGACATGTTTGCTCAAGTGCTTAAGTGCTTAATGAGCAATGAAAGTATAAGTTCACATTTTAATTTTTAATCTATTATGAAATCAGCATCATTGAGCGGTTCTCTTCGTGGGAACGTAGGAAAGAAA
>MDTD01147459.1_pt1 | contig 13626 bp, 10 predicted proteins | sample 811221 | NCBI WGS metagenome assembly MDTD01 (sample SAMN05326646, study PRJNA326480) | marine metagenome | isolation source: seawater | place: Pacific Ocean: South West | collected 2011
CACTGCTTTTAGATTGTCCATGCCGAATTCGTTGCCGTAGAGAAGAATCGAGAACCTGGAGACCTCAGCAGCAATTTGGATGGCTGCCTTGATTTCGTCATCCGTTGCGCCAGCCGCCTTAGCTAAGACAACCTGAGCGTAGATGCAGTATTCGCACTTCATGGCCGCGGATGCTGCGATGGCTGCGAGACGGGCGGTCTTCGTGTCGATGGGGCCCTTCTTGAAAAGAACCTTATTCCACTCGCCGAAGTACGCCTCTGCGGAATCTGCGAGGGACTTAGGGTACATGGAGTAGAAGGGGCTCTTGGCGGGCTTTGCTGCTTTTGCTGCCTTTTTCTTCTTCGCTGGCTTGGCGGTCATCTTCTTCAGGACGTCCTTTAGGTTGTCCATTCCAAATTCATTGCCGTAAAGCAGGATTGAGAACCGGGCGACTTCAGCCGCAATTTGGTGTGCTGCTTTGATTTCATCGTCGCTTGCCCCGACAGTCTTTCCGAGAAGGACTTGTGCGTTGATGCAGTACTCGCACTTCATGGCGGACGACGCAGAGATGGCGGTCAAACGTGCCGCCTTAGCGTTGAGTGGTCCCTTCTTGAAAAGAACCTTATTCCATTCTCCAAAGTAAGCCTCGGCGGCAGGCGCTAACTGCTTGGGGTACATCTTGTAGAATGGGCTCTGCTTAACCTCTTTCTTTGCATCCTTGGCGGAAGCACTCATTGGAAGCATCAATGCGATGGCTATAAATGCCAGTGTTTTCATGTGTTTACCTTTAACGGTTGTGTGGTTGGATTTTCCGCCCGCACGTTAAGTTTATTCAGGTACTAGCGTCAACTCAGTTAGAGCGAAACCGATACCACTGCGTAACTTCCGTAAGAGGGGGCCGCCTCACTTCTGCTGCGACACTGACAGAAAGCCTTTTGTTACAAGATTGAAACGTTTCAACGGCTGCTTGCAATTCGAACGACTTCTCCCTAAATGAGCCTCTTCAAGTCACCTGGTGGTGGTTGGTTCGGTAGGGAGTCTCGAATATCCGTGAGCAACAAGAGTACGAGTATAGTTGCATGCCTGGCGGCTGAATTTATCGGCACATTTGCCCTCGTCTTTGTGGGCTGCGGCGCCATCATGGTGGACGAAATAAGCGGTGGTCAGCTGGGGCACTTGGGTGTTGCAACAACCTTTGGCTTGGTCATCATGGTGATGATCTTTGCAACCGGACATATCTCAGGAGCCCACTTCAACCCGGCGGTAACGCTTGCGTTTTGGGCCATCAAATGAACGCCAGCGCCCTTGGCGTTCGGCTATGTTGTTATCCAACTCTCAGCTGCTGTCGCGGGCAGTGCGTGTCTCTACGTCATTCTGGGAGATGTGGAACAATGGGAGGAACGCATCCTGCCTCTGGAATATCCTTTGAGGGCGCGTTTCTTCTGGAGGTAATCCAGACCTTCCTGCTGATGTTCGTCATCGTTTGTGTTGCGACGGATAGTCGTTCTGTTGGGTCCTTGGCAGGTGTCGCAATCGGTGCCACCGTGACCTTGGCCTCCCTGATGGGAGGACCACTAACTGGCTCTTCTATGAACCCAGCGCGAACCCTTGGACCGGCAATCATCGATGGCTCGGACCCGCACCTTGCCCTCTATATGCTGGCACCTCCGATAGGTGCATTGCTAGGGGCCTTTGCATATCAATTGATTCGCGGAGACACCGGTGCGGACGTGGCCAGCCCCTAAGCGACCGAGTAGCCGTCGCGAAGGTGTGGTTCTAGGTCAATGTACATGGCATGGGGAAACGCCTCTTTGAGCGCCTCTTCGATTTCGTCGATTCGTTTGGCTTGCTCCGCCAATAAGTCATCCGAGTAGCGTCCCATCAATTCACGTGTTTTCTCGGGGTCACTGTTGTTGTCGAACTGCCCTGCGTAGTCGTCCATCAGGCGCGATGCGAGGTAGCCTCCAGAGAAGACGAGGTCGGCTTTCATGGTAAAACTGTAGGGGCTCAGCTGCCGTGTCTTGATGTTGGTGACTCTTTGGATGCCTTCCTGGTCTTCCAGGAACATGCGAACGTCCCGGATTTCATCGCTGCAAATGGATTCGCCGATAAGCATGGAGCGTCCCCGCCAGAGAAGGACAACACCCGTGGCTACGAGAATGATACCGATAGTGAGTTGTCCAATGGCGTCGTAAATGGGATCTCCCGTCACAACACAGGCGCCGATAGCCAGAGCAGCTACGATGCATCCGACGACCGCGGCTAAATCCTCCAAAAGAACCGTCATCGTACCCGATGGTTGTTTCTTGAGATGCTCCCACCAAGTCTTTTCACCGCGTGTCTTGGCGACATCCTTCATGACGGCATAGAGGATCCAGGCCTCAACAATGATGGCGAAAATGAGGACGCCGAGTGCAAGGGTCAAGTTCTCAGGAGGATGTGGGTTCTGTAGCGACGCCAATCCATGCTTAATCGAGAGACCACCACCGAAGGCGAGGATCCCCATTGCGGCGAGTAGCCCCCAATAGTTTGCCTCCATTCCGAACCCATACGGGTGCTTCTTGGTAGGCTGCATTAGGGCGCGCGTATCCCCGATGAGAAGCAGACCTTGGTTGAGGGTGTCTACAAGACTGTGGATGGCTTCGGAAAGCATCGATCCAGACCCGCTAAAGACCCATGCAATACTCTTCACGATTGTAATGATGCCATTACCCGCAATCGCTTTTACGATCGCAGATTTTGAATGATTTGCAGCCATATCCCCCACCGCCTTGCGTCAGTACCGATTGCCTTCCATGGCATATCGGAGGTCACCATAAATCATACCTACCAATGGTTCCACCGATATGGTTCAGTACCTCCGTCCCAGGAGCATGGAGGGAAGATTGAATTTTTACGATAGAAAAAAGGTACTTCTCACAGGTGGTTCAAGTGGCATTGGTTTGGCTGCAGCAAAAGCCTTGGTGACGTATAATGCCGATGTGGTCATCTCGGCTCGAGGAGAGGCCCGTCTTCAGGAGGCTGTGAAAGAGCTCGAGGCGGTGCGTGTGAATTCAGAGCAAGTCATCGGTTTTGTGGCCATGGATGTTGCTGATAGGGCTGGGGTCGAAGCCGCATGTGTCCAAGTGCTGGAATTGCTAGGCGGTATGGACGTCCTCATCAACAATGCAGGTATAGCCCATCCTCAAGTAGCGTTCGACACACCGGAGAAGATTACCCGTTCGATGATGGACGTTAACTACCATGGGGTGGTGAACGTCACTCAGGCACTCTTGCCTCATTTCTATCGGCAAAAATCGGGTCATATCGCCAACGTATCGTCCATGCTCGGATTTATGGGCATTTACGGCTACACAGCCTACGCGGCTAGCAAACATGCAGTTGTCGGATACAGCGATTGTCTGCGGCAGGAGTTGAGCGACTACAACATCTCAATCTCTATCCTTTACCCACCGGATACGGACACGCCCCAGTTGGCCGAGGAAAACAAGATTAAGCCGCCAGAGACGAAAGCCATTGCAGGTAATGCGGGAATGCTTAGTCCCGAGTACGTCGCAGCATGTCTTCTCAACGGAATTCGCAAGCGCAGATACCACCTCTTGCCAGGTTTCATGGCGAAATTTACCCATGTGATGTTTCGCTACTTTCCAGGACTCGTACGCTTCATCATCGATGGGGAACTAAAAAAATACCGTAAGAAACACCCGGCACCGGAGCTACCTAGCCCGCGAGATTAGGTCGTCCAGGCGCCTCGTGTACGATCGCACTCCCGAAAGACGGTGAGTTTTTTGCCCCCGATCCCATGCAAGGTTAGCGTCGTTCTCGATGGGACGATGGAATACGGGGATGGATAGAACTCGGGCGAGCTATCTGGTGATAGGTTTGCTGGGGATGAGTTGCGTCGTTTTCGCGACAGGCTGCATACAGTCGGTGGAGACAAAGGTGCATGAACCATCGATCGTGAAGCCAATGCCTCAAACCATTGCCAGTGGGCCAAGGCATGTCTGCGCAATCGTTGATGAGGGCGAAGTCCAGTGCTGGGGAAATAATGAGCACCGGCAATTGGGCCATGATGCGATGCCTCTGGCCAATGCCCCTCGGCGAGTCACAGGATTGCCACCCATCGTAGAAGTAAGTGTTGGCTCTCAGCACAGTTGCGCAAGAACGATGGATGGTGAGGTCTACTGTTGGGGCGGTCGCCATGGTTTACCCAAGCGAGTCAAGGTATTGTCTGGGGTCAAGACGATTGCATCGGGCGGCTCGAGGACCTGCGTTGTCGATGACTCCGGCACACAGTGCTTTCGATACGACCGACTGTCGCTCTCAATGATGAGTGTCGGCGGCATGGAAGATGTGGTCTCGTTGTCCGTGGGGCAGCAGCATGTATGCGGTCTAACCGGTCCAGGGCAGGTCCTCTGCTGGGGAGAGAATTCCTCCGGGCAACTAGGGGACGGAACGGAGATTCACCGAGCGATTCCCGTTCGGGTAGGGGATAACTTTAGAGCCCTACAAATCTCATCTGGCCATGCTCATACCTGTGCGACTTCCAGCAATGGTCGAGCGTACTGCTGGGGCGCCAATGGTGCTGGGCAAGTCGGACGTGCAGGTGGTGGCGCGCTGAATCAACCCCAACTCGTGCGTGGATTAGAGGGGGTGCGAGAGGTGGTCGCAGGCGATATCTTTAGCTGCGCACGTCTGGATGACGGAGCCGTAACGTGCTGGGGAGCGAGCAAGCGTGGCCACTTCTCTGATGGTGAGCAAAGTGATCCTGCGAGTTCCCGTATTGTGGGCGCTTTAAGCGATATGACCGAATTGTCTGCAGGTCATTCTCATGCATGTGGCCGTCGTGATGATGGAAGCGTTCACTGCTGGGGAGACAACGAACACGGTCAACTGGGGACCGGCCCAGTCCAGTTTCGGCCACTGGCATACACGGCTGTGAAGCCGAAAGAGGTTGTCGGTTTAGTTGCAGGGTCGAGTCATACCTGTGCACGAACTGCAAAGGGAGAGGTTAAGTGTTGGGGGCTCAACGCGACGTGGCAGCTTGGCAACAAGAGTGACGATACGCGGGTGCCCGTCCCTATCAAGGCACGAGATATCTCAGGAGCAATTCAAGTGACGGCCGGTGCGAATCATAGTTGTGCCTTACTTGAAGACGGAACGGTGGCTTGTTGGGGGGCTAACGGGCGAGGTCAAATCGGTGACGAAAAACGCGAGCGTCGTACTCGCTCAAGGCCTACGCCAAAGTTGAAATCGGTTGTGCACGTCGAAGCAGGACGGAGTCACACTTGCGCGCTAACTAGCGGGGGAAGAGTCTCTTGTTGGGGGGATAACCGCTATGGGCAATTGGGGGACGGAAGTCGCAACCTGAGGACAAGGCCGGTCAAGGTGCGTGGTTTAAGCGACGCCATCGCTATCGCAGCAGGTGAGCGACATAGCTGTGCCTTGCAGCGTGACGGAATGGTGATGTGCTGGGGAAGTAACGAACAAGGTGCCCTCGGAATCAAACGAGGCCGATTCCGCTCGTCTGCCGTACGTGTTGAAGGTGTGAACTCTGTGGTCGAGTTACGGGCACGAGGAGATCGGACATGTGCTCGAACCGAATCGAATGACATCTTTTGCTGGGGGGATGGCAAGCGTAAGCCTTGGCTTGTCGCTAACTTGCCCAATATGGTGGAGCTCGATTTAGGTATCGCGCACATGTGCGCGCGATTTGAAGGCGGCAAGATCCAGTGCTCTGGCACTAACTATCGTGGGCAAGTTGGGGATGGTACCCGTACGCTACGGCCCAATTTCGTGCCGGTTGTTGGCATTGATGCATCTTCCAAAGTGACATGTGGTCGTCGTTTTTCCTGCAGTTTGTCGACTGAGGGAAAGATTCAGTGTTGGGGGGATAACGCCTTCAAGCAGTTGGGCTACGCACCAAATTCGCGCAAAGCCAAGCCAAGTCGAATCGTCTTTGCCAACCTCGCTGGTTCTACCGACTAAAGGCGGTATTCCAGGATGAAGCGGGACCCGTAAATGGGCTCGTTAGTGGTGAGAAATGTCGCGGGATATACGAGCCCGCCGTCCAATCCTAGAATGCATTCCGTGCTCGAGAGCATGCCTTTCCAGCGGATGCTAAGATTGAACTCGGTCCCGAGGGTGGACCAGTCTTCGAGCGCTCCGATTCCTGTTGGGCGCATAGCGAAGATAACCCCGCCTATCACTTCTAAGTTATGCATGGGACGCCATCGACCCTTCAGCTGGCCGCCAAGGGTATTTTCAATTGCTCCCATTGAACCATTATCGACCTGGGTTGCCATGGCCAGATTGCTTTGGTGTATCCTTCCAACGTAGGGAAACATGAGCCAGCCGAAGGGGAGGCGTCGGTCGATTCGAAAACCTGGTTTGTCGTCTGCCCCGTGTGACGAGAAGATGGTGTCGATCCCTACACCCCAGTTCTGCCCCCCATACTGGGTACGAAGAATCCCTGCTATGCGCAGGTCGCCCGTAAGTGGATCGCTTTCGTCTCCTCCCTCAATGGCCATCTCCATTGCAACCGCGAGGTGATGTGCTCCAAAGGTAAAGCGAAGCTTAGCGAACGCGTCGATAAGCCAATATCCCAGTCCCAAACGCTCACGTTCCGACCCGAGTCGCATGGTCATAAGCAACCCTATCTCCCCGATATCGAACGGTTCTAGGGTGGTGGAGAGCAAGATGTTGTGAATGGATTGAATGTCGACGAACTCGCCTGGAGCAAGCGGCATTTCCCACCCTAATCCAACGCGGAGCTTTGCAGGTGTCAGTTGACCTGTACCCACGAGAGCCCGCAGCGCTCGGTCTCCATCTCTTGGCGTTGCAAGGTGCAGTTGCCCGGGCTGCCAACGCGTTTCGCCGTCGTTGTAGACAAGACCAAGCCCCCAACTTGGTGTGCTGACACCAGCACTCACGTGAATCGTATCCCGATATCCTACTTTGAGACCCGCGCGACGTAATCGAAAGCCGAGTGGCGTACTGTGGGGCATATCTTGATTAGGAAAGGGAAGGGGAGGGGTAAGGGTTCCTGTGGGGACATCCCCCTCTACTTGAAGCGCTAAAACGGCAGGATCCAAGGCAGTCATCGTATGAAATCGTAGGCCTAGTCTGGCGATCAAATCGACGGCCACATGGGCGTTAACGTTTCCTTGCTGGCCGTCCAACTGAACATCACTGATCCATTCCGCCTGAGAGCCGATATAGGCGAAGGGTTGTATCGCTGACTGACCCAAGGCTTGGGTCATAATCGGCTTATATGAGTTTTCCTTTGCGCTGGTGCTTGTAACGGTCAGCATGATGATGAACGTGACAAAGATGGCTCCCAGAAACGGCGCCCACCGGCGATCTGCCGGGAGTTCTCCTAGGAGGCAACCATACTCCGGGTTCCGCATTACTGTTCTCCTTGAACGTCCCTTCCAGCATGAGCGGATTCTGCTATCGCAACAACATTTTCTAGGCAGAGGGAAATGCGATAGGTGACGGCTTTATCCCATCGGTCAGCAGGAGTCGCGTCGCGCATGCTCCAAAGACCAGCTTTAAACGAGGAGTGGATGGTTTTGCGAATGCTCGTTTGAGCCCCTTCTCAAGCCTTCCTCGGTCGAAAACATCGAAGAACGCGCCTGCATTGGAGGGGCTGAGAAGGAAGTCTTTAATGGCTTCAGATTCCCGCTCGACCTCAGCGTAGCGATAATCTGTTGCGGATATTGAGCCCTTTGTCGCGCGGGCGGCGCTTGCGCCAGGAGCAACGACCGAAGCCTTCCATTGATAGTTAGCGAAGCTTTGCTCGGCCAACCAAGGATCCGTGCGATGCATCAATTCGTAGTAAAAACGGTGATTTTTCTGATCGCGTCGGGATGACTGGACGTAGCGGTTATAGAGCCGGCGGCTAGGGATGGGATTCAAGCATGTCGGTCCTGTGGCATCCCATTGCATCGCTTGGCCCACCCATCGAGTCATACGGCAGTCTCTATGAATGAGATTGTGGGCGTGGCGGGCGGGCAGGCCTAAGTTTCGATAATGCAAGATCCAGCGTTGCAAGCCCTCACGGCAGTGTTGTCGGGCTGCGTCCGTGAGAACATTGCGAGGATCGAGAAAGGGTGGAGCCAGATAGACTTTCTCCACGACGGGCCATCCCAAGCCTAGTCCAGGCACCTCATGGCTTTTGAAGATTTCTCCGTAGTAGCCGCGAATGTCTCCGAGTCGTGTTTTGGGCTCGAACCCCTTTCTATCCCAGGCGTTGAGTGCGCCCTCCGTATGGAAATTGTGCCGCTCAAGGGTTTCCCAAAAGCTCATCGACGACCCGTACCCTTCTTGGCGCACTTCGAAGGGGAGTCCATAGTGGTCGGCTAGCCGTTGACCGACGATGGCGTCCGGATGCTTTGGATGGACGTAAAGATAGGTCGCCTTGATGCGGTCAAGATTACCACTCGCAACCAAGCCTCCGAGCACAGCACGGCTATCCTTTCCGCCCGTTAGCGTGAGCTGAAACGAAACGTTGGGTACTCGGCTGACCTGTGCGCAGCGGGTCTTAAATTCATCCGCAACTTCATCCCAAGACATTGTTGAGCCGGATGAATCGGGTTGTTTGTCACGTATCTCACAGCGTCCACCCCGCATCTTCAGAAGCTCATGAGAGCGTAGATGTTTGATGTTCGGCCAGGGGGTGTCTTCACCTAAAAAGCTCGTAAATACGTAGTGCAGCCATGCCATTGGGAGGGGATCAGGCTCAGGAAGAGCGCCTCCATGCAGCGCCGTCGCAGCCACTAGTGCTCGGTTAGAGACAACAGAAATGCCATTCTTTTCGCCGTAGTAAAGGTGGGATCCTCCAATGAAGTCTGTTCCCGCCTGAACATCACCAGTTGAATCTATGGAGACGAGGGCGAAATCTCCCTCTACGTTTTGTAGTGAGAACTCAAAGTCGTCTTTAGCAAACCTCGTTCTGAGATTGGCCGCGATTGATTGCTTCATTGGTGCATCAAGCGCTTCTTCGACCCAGCCTTGATAGACTAGGGCTCCGGTCTCGTCTGCTGCCCAGTAGGAGCCGCGGGCGCATTCCGAAACGGTACTCCAGGCGTAAAGTTTAGTGTGCCCATTGTCATAGCTGTGTTCGACGCATTGCTCAGGGACAAAGGGCAGGTAGCGCGAGGCTTCAACTGCCAAGCTGGGTTCTATATCCCGGTCCGACTGGATGATGAGAAATACAGAGGACAACGCAAGGGCTCCTAGGTTGTCTCGCTTGAGACGTCTCCATCGAGGAATCGAAGCTGTCGAAAGTGCGTCGCCAAGTCGTAAAGCGTCAGACCACCCAAAACGGCCGTCGCCGTAAGAGCAAGTCCCTCGCCGAGACCGTAGCTCGCGATAGTGATTGGTCCCAAGGCGAAGTGCATGCAGAGAACGGCTGGTAGTGTCAGGCTCAAGACGAAATCGAGACCTCCGTAGCTTCGGCCGAGTATCGTATAAAGCACGTATGAGCCGGCGATGCGCCACGATGCAACCGCCATAAGAATAAATGCTTCGATTCCACCGATAAAACCCAGTGGGTAAAGGAGCGCAAGGGCCAGAACAAAGAGGTTAGCTCGCAAGCCGTAGACCGTGGCTGTCGCCCCACGCTTTGAGAACCAATAGACTTGCTTGAATGCCGTCGCGACACACGTCCATCCAAAGATCAGTCCGACCCATCGTCCAATTTCGGGAAATTGAGCCAGAGGCCAAACGTAAAAGTATATTCCGGCGCCAATGAATGAGAGTGATAGAAGGCACTGTGCATCGACACCGGAGGTCGGTGGACACAGGAATTTTCCCGAGTGGTGCCAGACCGACAATTGAACGATGTATACCATCCCCATGCTCACCATGACGATCGCAGAGGTCCACGGGTCCAATTGGAGGGTAAGTGCCATTGCGGCTGCATTAAGCGGTGTGTTTAGGCCATCCAACCAGTGGTCGAGAACTTCACCGAGATGGCTCGTTTGACCTGTTCGGCGTGCGTGCATGCCGTCGAGGCAGTCCAGAAGCATTGAAACGAACACCGCTACACCAGCCATGATCCTTGCGATGAGGGCATCTGCCCCGCTAAGGCCTGGGGCTGACGCAGCAAAGAAGAGACAAGCCCAGTAAATCAGGTGATTGGTCAGTGTCAGACTGTTTGGATTCAGGGATGCAGGAAGTCTGTCCAAAATCGGATCACAGATCCACTTGTAGACGAAGTTCTCCAAGGCCGATGTCTTGCTTGAATATAGTTCTTGGCTATCGACCACGGTCCTGCCTCGACGGAAGCCTGGTGACAATCTGTACCCAGGAAAGGGTCGAGATAACACAGTTCGGGAACATTGAAAAAAGGAAATTCAGCCACAGTCTCCTCATGGCAACACGTTTTCAATCGCCACCTGCAGCGTTATACTAGGGTTCTATTCCACAAGGAGGCTGATTGGAGAACGCGACGCTTGTGTCAGGAACGACCGCGGGAGCCTTGATTGCTCTTGTGACACTTGGAGTGGCATTTATCGCAATCTCACTCTGGCGTTGGACTAAGGGGCGGCATGAACGTCGTCTTGAGCGAGATATCGCGGCAGGTCGCTACAGCATCGCGCTAAAGTTCTTCCTGGACCAGGGACGTTTTGTCGACGCCGGAGCCTTGGAAGAAGCCAGAGGAAACTTTGACAGCGCCGCGGAGTTCTATGAGCGTGGCGGCGAATTGGCACGTGCGGGCGAGATGTATGTCGCTAACAACGAACACGGATTAGCTGCACTCGTTTACCGAGATGCAGGCTTGCCTGAGGAATCCGCACGCTCCTTCATGTTCGACGAGCAATACGAACTCGCACTTCCCTTATTCGAATCGGTGGGAGCCTACCTCAAGGTCGCTGAGTGCTGGGAGCGTTTGGAGCGTCCAGAAGATGCTGCTGCAGCCTATGAACGCGGTGCAGCTTATGACCGGGCTGCGATGATTTGGATGGAGCATGGCGAGACTGCTAGAGCAGCCCAATTATTTCGCCGGGCTGGAGAAAATACGAAGGCTGCACAGGCCTTCTGGCGCTCAGGTGATGTAGAGCAAGCCGCGCAGTCGCTCAGAGACGCCGGCGAATGGGTGACATTAGGCCGGCTGTGGGCAGAAAACGATGAAACATCGCGTGCTATTAAGGCCCTTGGGAATGTTGAAGAGTCTGATCCTCAGTTCCGTCCAGCTTGGATCCTCAAAGCTCAACTAGAGGAGAAGTTGGGAGATGCCAAGGCGGGCTTGCTGTCCCATCAAACACTCTATGGGTACGATCTGGAGCACGGGATTCGAGATGATTTTACGCGGCGATGGATTCTATCCATCGCTCAGTATCACTTTCGGAATTACGACTACGAAGTTGGCATTGAGACACTGGGCCGTTTGGAAGAATTGGGCTTGATGACGCCCAAACTCGCCGAGCGAGTGGAGGCTCTGACAGAATCGATTGCCAAGGAACGCGGCGACGAAAGTCGGAGTCTCATAGAGAGCCTCGAGGTCCCCAGTAGCGAGCGTTATGAGATCATCGATGAAGTCGGGCGAGGAGGCAACGGGGCAATCTTTAGAGCGCGCGATAGAAGCCTGGACCGAATTGTTGCGGTGAAGCTTATCCATCGAACCTTGCTGAGCAATCAGCGGGCTATCGAGTGGTTCATGCGCGAGGCGAAGACAGCTGCGCAGCTTAATCATCCGAATATCGTCACCATTTATGACCTGGGAGCACTTGAGGCTCAGCCCTATTTGGCCATGGAGTTCGTGGATGGAGAGACGCTGGTTCAGTATATCGAGCGAAAGAATGAACTTCCACTTCCTAATCCGGTGTTAACTCGATTGGTGGAGGGGCTCGTCAGCGCACTTCAGTACGCCCATACCGCGGGTGTCGTGCATTTAGACATAAAGCTTGAAAACGTGATGCTTTCGTCGCGAGGCGAGGTGAAACTGATGGATTTCGGTTTGGCCCGTGCGCTTAAAGATGCCAGCGCACCGAGCGTTGTCAGCGGGACACCTCTCTACATGGCTCCCGAACAAATCATGGGTCAAACACTCGATCACCGCACTGATATCTACGCTCTCGGTGTCATGCTCTACTTGCTCACAACAGGCTCTTGGCCTGTCGGCCGTGAAAGACCACTCTACGAACATCTCTACGAGACCCCTACCGATCCCCGAAAACATCGGGAGGACCTACCCGAGGCGGTGGCCAAGGTTGTGATGGCCTGTCTCGCAAAGAATCCGGACGAACGCCCTGAGAATGCTGAAGCGGTAGGTCGTGCCTTTCAGGACATGGATACGAACTAAGCGACGCCTAGAGGCATTCGCAGCCTTCGCCTTTAATCCAGTTGTGGCCGCTTGCCTTCGCTTGTTTGTGACAGCAGTATTCGCAGGCCTGGTGCGGGGCATCTTTGCCGAGATCGGCACATTGCTGTGCTTGGGCTTCATCCCGCTCCCAGCCTAATGGGGTTGGGCCGCACGCAGGAAGAAGCATGGCGACAAGCATCAATGAGGCACCGAGAATAAGACGTTTCATGCCCATGAGCTATGCCAGCACCCGCGCCTTGTCAATCACTCTTCCTATCGCGCTGTTCGTTGACCGCACGACGCGTTCATGGCCACCCAGTCAGGATTCTGCTTAAGCAAGGAAAGAATATCCCTTGTGCTCGGATCGCCGCAGGCATCGAATAGCTGGGTTAAAAGAGCGTAGTCTTCCGGGTAATCCAGAGTGAGCCTGAGGGATGGAGCGTTAAACTCATCATCGGCAGGAACCTCGAGAATTCGGTATCTACCCGGTGTTTCGTAGAATCGAAGCGTTACATGCTCCTTTTCCGGGCCATCAAGGCTTGCCGGGTCGATCGCTAGGAAGGCGGCTGTTCGCACAAACTCGACGCCTGTTCCCAGAGGGATAGATGCGTAATCCGCTCTCGCATAGTCCACCTCGGAGTGGAGGCGCTTCTTGATTCCGTCAGCTATCTCAGCGCTAACGAGGGGGGAATCAGCAGTGATTCGCGCAAAAAACTCCGAGTCATCGACCTCTGGATGTTCGAGGGCCAATCGAAAGCGACCAAACACATCATCGAGAGGGCCTCTGACACAGAGAATTCCATGCTCGAGGCAATGAGCCACCAGAGGGTCGTCATCAGGTTCAACGGATGTGCATACGACAACCTGTTCCGAAAATCGCCTAGCCCTTCTGATGACCTGGTCCAGAACAGTGCTGTCACCCATCGGAAGCAAGACTTTTCCGGGAAGTCTACTCGACGACAGACGCGCCTGAATGAGGGAGACGACTTTCATGGAGTCGTTTGCCTTCAGCCCGTGGGCCTTCTACTGTCCCGGTGTTGCGACTGGAGCCTGGTCCGCCGCTGGGGTCGGGCTGGGTTTAGTGACCGCTTCCAGCGTGGTTTCGATGGGGGCGGGAACCGGCACGATTTCCGGCTTCGGGGGCAACTCAACGATGGGTTGGGCCACAGGCTCGGGTTGAATCTTGGGAGTGAACTCCTTTTCCTCCCAGCGCACCAGACGAATGGTCTGGCCAATCTTGAGCTGACGCCAGTTGATTTTTGGATTTAGATGCCGAATCACAAGCGTCGTCAATTCGTGCTTTCGCGCAATCTTGCCGAGTGTGTCTCCGCCTGTGA
>MDTD01105341.1_pt1 | contig 13625 bp, 16 predicted proteins | sample 811221 | NCBI WGS metagenome assembly MDTD01 (sample SAMN05326646, study PRJNA326480) | marine metagenome | isolation source: seawater | place: Pacific Ocean: South West | collected 2011
AAACAGAGAAAAACATCGAGAATACCGAAATACCGAAAACAATTGTGATAATACCAATAAATCGACCTAACGGAGTTGTAGGATAAAGATCCCCGTACCCCACTGTTGTCATTGTGACAATACTCCACCAAACTGCATCCCAGTAATTGGTAAACGAATCTGGCTGTCTTACTCTTTCTGTTTCATAAATAAAAGTAGATGAATAAAAAATGAATACAAAAACAATAAAACCAACTGCCGCCATGTTAGGCAAACTTCGTTGAAATGATCTTAAAATTCTTGTAATAGGAGCATGGTGTCTCTGAAATTTTAACAATCTTAAGATCCTTAAGGTCCGAATCAATCTCAAAGATCTCATATCAACAAAAAAGCCGATATAAAACGGCAAAACAGCTAACAAATCTACAATCGCCATTGGTGTAAATGGATAACGCCAATTTCTTGACTTCACCCAACGAGCAACATATTCCACACTGAAAATTGCCGCTACAATTCTTTCAGACCATAACCAAAACAAATCTCCTTTAAGACTATTTTCGCTCCCAACCCATTCCAACTCAAAAAAATAGGTCACAAGACTGTAAACGATTGTAAGCTGAATAAACCATTCAATCCATTTAGGAAACATAACATCTTCAATCGATTCTTGTTCACTATTCATTTCATGATCCTTCTCAACATGTAAATTCTATTACCTTCAGTATTTCCACTTGTACTCCATACTAGCAACTGGACTGGGTCCAATTAAATCAAAGAAATCAATTATACTACAAGCTCGCAAAAATACTTTATAACCAAATCCACCATGACTTTTCCCAAGATAAGATTTTAAATGCAAATTATCTAATAAATCGCAAAGAAAAAGACAATCCGTCTTAGTAAAAGATTCGGTAGAAAAACCTACAGCAGATCGAGTTTTTTGTTTATTCTTCCAAGAAGAATGACCATCATCTAAAAACCAATGCAGCAAAATCTCTGCATTGAGTTGAAAGTCTTTTGGAACAATTTTAGTTTTATCTTCTAGATACCACCTCTTATGTTCGACGTCAAACATCTCGCAACACTTAAGTGTAATCTTAAATACTGGATTGCCAGCATCATTGATACCCTCTTTGATACGATCATCAACTAAATCACCACACAATTCACTTCCAACAAAACGCACGTGATCATAATTGATATTTGATTTACTGAAAGATGCCAAGCCATTTTTGTTTCTTCTTATAAGACAAGCATCTCCTAAGATAGAACCATAAAACACATTTTTATTGCCATTAAATTCATATCCTGATAGATGCGACTCACTTAAGCTTCTTAATGACACTCCATACTTTTTCAACCGATGACGTATACAACTAGGATCACACCCAAACTCTTTTGCAATCTCCACAGTAGAAATTCGCTCATCACAATATTGGTGCAACAAATAGTCTTTATCAATCTGTACTTTCTCTGGTCTTCCTTTTTTCTTTTTTTCCAATCATACTCCTTAGATGTCTAACAGGTAAATTCTGCAAGATATCTAAGCATTACACGATTATTTTTATAAATCATCCACTCATTGTTTTGTACCTGACTGTAGCCCCCTTTACCAAATACACAATCATAACCTACTGGTGGAGATGTGTAACCTCGTGGTCCGGGAGCAACAAATGGTTGTCCCAACAAACAATCGCAGATAAACATGAAAGCTTGCCGACCTTGAACGTGTCCTGAACCTTTTGAATAAATCGATTTTTTCAAACTGGTATAACCTGCTGACTTCTTCCAATCATCAGCCATATAAATAGCCCCACCAAACATTGCACCTGTAATTACGACACCAGTAAGCTCTTTAGGAAGCTTTAAATTTGTTTTAAGAATACCAGCCACATTAACGGAACGAGTCCCATGAAATAACATTCCAACATTTGCGTTCCACCATTTCTTTCTCATCTCAACAGATAAGTCCATTCGTTTCTTGTCTTGAAACAAAGGACGTTCTTCAATTGTTTTAATGTTTTTACCAACTTGGTCCAGTTCTTTCGTGAACCGTGCATCATCTTCTTTTCTCTCAACTTTCCAAAGATTTTTAATCTTCATGTTTCCGAGATAAGTATGTTTATTTTTCGAAGCTGCTGGCCACCATTTATACAACCACTCTCCAATTTTCGAGTGAGGATCAACCCACTCCATATGAAACGGCATGTTAGACATTGGATCATCTTCAGCAATATCTTGTACTGAACCAGTAGATAATGCTGTTTCGAAAGCATCCAAATCCTGTTCCCAGTTAAAAATGTTGTCTTTAGAAAGAATCCAATCTGATTCATGGGAATGTAAGGGTTTCTTTTTAGGAATTCTGGAGTATAAAGCATAGGTAATCTGTTTAATTTCTTTATCGTTTACCTGATCATCAACATCGTCACCTACCTTGACTAAACGCTTTTTCGCTGACTGAAGCATATCTCGTGCTTCATCAATCGAGGTTTGTACTGGAAGGGTTCCGCCCTGCAACGTAGAACGAGTATATTGCACCGTACCACCGAGAAGATCTCGCATCAAACTTGTTGTCTGAGCGTCACAAAGTAATTTCTTTTTCTTGGCAGATTTTTTCTTCTTAACCGGCAAAGCAGAAGTTACGGAAATGGTTTGAGCATCAGGCAAACCGTGAGTTCGTTTTGCCAGTTGACGAACTGTATAAAGATCCTTGCCCGGTTTCGGCACATACATCTTAATGCCACCAACAGTGTCCCATTTACCCCGTTTTGTGTTCTTTTCCTGACATTTCTTTATGAATTCTTTTTGAGCTTCAGACTCACTGGAACACTGAATAAATTGAAATTGAGGTTTGCCCGCTCCTTGCCGACCATATTCCGTATAAACATACCACTGCGTACCAGCAGTACAAACCGCAACATGAAAATATTTATTTGAGTCTTTGCCATCCTGAGTGAAACATCCCATGTCGGTCATTTTACAATTATCAAATTCAGTATCTTTCTCTGCTGGAGGTCCATAACATTTAAAATTATCTGGATGTGTTCCCATTGGATATGTATTTTTTGCCACTTTAACTGCCATGATTGTTACCTTATTGTTTCAATTTTGTTTACAGATATTATCGAAAAAGTGTTACAATACTTTAATATTGTTTCATATCTCTTTCAGCCTGTTTTTTCTTTTCGTCTTGTCTTTTGTCATGGTGTTTTTTACCTTGGACAACAGCAATTTCTAATTTTACAATTCCATGATCATTAAAATACATTTTCAAAGGAATGATAGTGAAACCTTTTTGTTCTGATTTTTCAGCAAACTTTTTCACTTCTCGACGATGCATCAACAACTTTCTGGTCCGAGTTGGAATATGCCCATTCCAAGAACATCCTCCTGAATAATCGTAAGCATCAATGTGCATGCCAACCACAAAGACTTCTCCCCCATCCAGAGAAACATAGCTACCCACTAAACTAGCTTTGTGGTCTCGTAACGATTTTACTTCAGATCCGACTAAAACGATACCAACTTCAAGAGTATCAATAATATGATAATCATGTCGGGCTTTACGATTTGTTGTTATAACGTCCATAAAAAAACTCCTGTCTAAGGGACAAGAGTTATTTTATGCAAAAATCAATTTTTGTGAAAGCTACTTATATAAGTTCAAGGAAAAATTACCCGAACAGCTTCTGGGGTCAACCAAACAGTTGGGCTTTTTGTGTTTTTTGCCATTCTTAAAATTTGAAGACAATCATGTTTCTGAAGAGAGCAAGAGCTTATTTCATGATATGAAGGAGAAATAAGTTTATTAGGGTTGAAATAAGCTTTTAAAGCTAATTTGATAAGTTGCGTCTTTGTTTTTTCTTTAACCCAAAACCGCCACCAATCATTAGATTTTTTTTCATATGTTTCTATGTAATTTCTCACATAGTTTCTTCGAATCTTTCTGCGATACTGCTGGATTGATCTTAAAACAGATTCACAAGCATTGACAACATCTTGAGTTGAATACTGAGCAGCACCGAGTAAGGGTTCATCACCTGTACCAGAAAAAAACATATTCAATCCTTTAAAAGATTAGGAAAAACGGTCTTACTAGCCCAATGACCTGAATCAGGTTTCACATGATTCGCTCTGACATATTTTGCTACATTTACAGCAAAATCATCATACGTAAAACTGGTCGCAGATCGCACAACATAACCTTCTCCTCTACCTGAGAGCGAATCAAAATCATCCACAGAAATAGGATTAGGTTTTTGTGTTTCCCATACAGGAAATGCAGACCCTATCTCTTGCCAAATATTACGGATAACATATTCATCGTATTTTCCACGATAAATTACTGGCACGGTTTCTAGTCCCAGCATGGTACACAAATCTACTGTGTCGTCCCAAGACAGACATGTATTCTTATCATCGTAAATACCGAAACACATAAAATAAGAAGGTAAATCGGTGTAAAGAATACTGTGGTAGGCAAACAGATTTTCTCCACAAATTCTCCAACCTTGTGGAATATCTTTTTGAATCGAAGCATGTAGTTGTTTGACCCAACTTCGAGAAGGATGATGATTACTAGAAATACTTCTCGCATGAATATGATCCGAATACATGGTGGTACATTCTCCATCCATTTTTTCAGTCACAATCACTTCTTGGTCAACAAAATTTGCATCTGACCAAACATCATCACTTGTAGCAGATATACTCCACGGTAAATGAGGAGTACGAGGATATTTCTTGTAGTTCATTAAACCACCTCACAAAAACAAAAGGATCAACCACCACAACGATTCAGATTGTTCTTCATTTTTTAAAGTCTGAGTCGATTCCACCTTTGTGCCCACAAAAGGCGGTGGTGGAGGCGAAGTAACTGTATTGTTATTTTTTATTTTTGGAGGTGGTCCATTTAACATAATTATTTCTTAGAGAGATTAACTTCAGGTTTTGGTACAAGTAATTTCTCTGCCAGTTCTTCTTCAGGCATAGAACAGGCATCTAATAGCTGTTCCATTGCCGCATGATATCCATTGACATACTCAACACTCTGTTTACGAATCATAGCATCTCGAAAACCATCATCGTAAGTGCGTTTTGGAGGCATTTGCATTTGCATATCAGCAATCTGATCTTCAAGAAGTGAATTTTCCTGATCTGCTAGTTGGACATACAATTTTGCCCGATGCAATTCCAAACTTTTGTCTAAAGTAAAGTAGCCAAACAAAACAGCCAACGACCAACCACAAATTAATGCAGCTTTAGACATACAATCACTCCTTGTCAATTTTTTCCATTAATGAAAGAGCTTCCGCAGGATAATTGCGAAACAACTCCTCCATCTTAGCAAGGTCTTTTTTGACTTGCAATTGCTTTCTTTCAGATTTTAATTGTTCTACCCAAATATCAAATTCTTTTTGATTAAAATCTACAAGATGTAAGGGAACATCAAAACGAAAACTTACTCTTCTGGTATCGTATTCACCGTTAATACCGACTGTTGCTTCCCATTCTGTCCAAAATTTCCCCCAGTCAGCAGTCCAGTACAAACATACGTCCTTCAGACTCACATTATGTCCAGCACTATCGTGTACCAGTCGTTCCTCTTCGTAAAGAGGACACAGAAAGTCATCACCCTCTTTTAGAAAATTTCGCACCATTTGGTCTAATGCTTTACCAAGAGGGGACAACCTGAACCGTTTATGAAATTCTTTACCTGCTTTGTCATAAGCATCTTTAAATTCCCAAAAATTTTCAACTGTAAATTTGTCAGGGACTTTCAAAATACCAACTTTATTCTTGGATCTCACGAATCACCTCTCTTTCTTCACCTTCACCACGCCAATATTCATCGTGCCACCATTTTCTGATTTCGATATTTGACATCGGTCCAACTTGTTTGCCACAACGACGACAAGGTTTACCAATCAAATCATGTCGATGAGTACGTTGACAATTTCGACAATAAATCCATTTATGAAAACAACCGGGGACTTTTTCTCGATAACCAAATGCAGGCGTCCCTCCACCTGTATTCTTAATTTCTTCAGAACGTTTAACACTCTTATTCACATGCAACACTTTGAACATACGTGGTCCAAGACACATTTTGCCTTGTAAGTGTCGGTAACGTTTAATCTTTCCGTGATCTTTCTCGTCACGTTTAACTGTCGTATAATCTACATTTCTGCAAGTTACAAAATCCCAGATATTACGACTCTTCTCTAAAAGTTGATCTCGTACTCGATTAAACAAAGCATTAAATTCAGCTAATTCGGCATCTGTTCCATCGAAACGATTACCAAGAGTTCTAGCATCTGCATCAATCCCTAACTTGTTGCGTGTCGGCTGATCTAACACAATACGATTTAAATTAGCTTCAGGACAAAACAACAAAGATACAAAAGACTCCATCGGCATCCCTTCAGGAGAGAGTTCTTTGCAATCCTGATACCAAATCATACTGTAACAATTGTTTTTTGCATCTTTGTGGAAACCAACACCAGCTGCTTCAACTTTTTTGTTATCGCCAAGGTCCACAATTGTAACAGGTTTATGGAACTCAAGAAAAAGTTGAGTAAAAGGCACATGTGCTAAATCTTCAGCTGATATTTGGGTGTTAGATGATTTAAGAACCTTTGTTGCCAAATCGCTTTCCATCACCATAAATTCGGTATCTTCAGATAGCAAGATGACAGCGTACATATGACTCGCAATCACATCAGCGAGATCAAAAAGATACATTGTATTAGCTGCGGCTAATTGAGTTAATCGATTTGCATTAATCAACTCATTGACCTGATATCGGTTATCAGAAATCAAACGAACAAATTCTTTCTGCTCACTGATCATCGAACAAATTGCAGTAACCAAATCTACATTTTCAGGAATAGGACATGGAAGTCTGCGATTCCGCTCTCTTATTTCCGGGTCAGACAACTGAAGCAATTCACTATAAGGAATATCAATCTGATTATAAGATTGATTCCAGCTACGATAAGCTGTCGCAACAGCAGCAGATCTATGCCGAATTTCATAATCGGCTAGTAATTCTGGGAAATCGGCACCGTTTTCAATCGCTTTAAAAAAGGCTCGCTTTTTATCAAACCATGTATCGTAACGATTGACTCTTTTTTCAAGTTTGCTCTTAGCCATGCTGCAACTCATTATAAACAGTAGAGATATCTTCCCCAATACAATCGTATTGAAGTTTACCAAAACGTTTAACAATTTCTTCTTGTCGATCAACAAATGCTGAAAATAATGAATTCGCTTTTTTGTAATACTTTAAAGCATATTTTGGTGAATCCTTACGAAAATCCTCTACATTACACAAGCGATCTGCAATTTTTGCAACCAATGCCTCAACACTTTTCTCGGTACTGGCAAAGGACTGCATGTAGTATTCTTTACTTTCCTCATCAATTTTAGTTAACTCTGCTACGATACTAGTCGCATTAACTCCAATCAATCTGACTAGCGTAAGAGACGTAGCGGTAGTATCTTCTATCGCATCATGAAAAAGCAAAGCTTTCCAAAAATCTTTATTTTCTTCGGTCAATGCATCGATTCCCCATCTTTGCACTCTTTGAATAACTTGCAAAGGGTGCACAATATAAGGCACTCGCAAAAACTCACCTTGGCGACCACCTTTTCGAGTTTGCTCGTGATGCAAGTTTGCAGCTTGCACAGTCAATAATCCAAATTCAGTTTCCCAATGCATATTTATCTCCTTATCAAAAAATGCCACTTTGCAAGTATACAAAGTGGCATCAAACCTAAGACCAATCTATTATACAAAATCAAACAAAATCGTCAAAGTGGAATTATTTCTTTTGATCTCTCTTTTCTTGCAAATTGTCGATTGATCAACATTGCATCTGCGAAGTTATTCGTTTGTATCAATTTTGCAGAAAGTAAATTTGATTTCACTACCGTTGGCAGATCAAAAAACCAATAGATACTAGATAACAAAGAAATAAAGTTAGGATTACCTGATTCCTGAACTAAATTAGGGTCCACATTGTCATACATAATCTCATCGCCAAAATATCCTTGCACAGAAGAGATAATCTTAGTGTGAATATGACTCTTGCGTCCTTGACTCCATGCATTTTCACATACTGCCTGATAGCGGTTAAAATCGGGAGAATCTTTTTGCAAAGAACATGCACCAAGAAATCCACCAAGTTTAGCATAATGTGACATATTTTCTAAAGCTCGGTAATGATTCATATTCTCTTCAGTCTCAGATCCCATCCCAACACATGCCAAAATCTTATTATAACATGGCACCTGATCGATTGCGGTCAGCATAATGATATCTTCTAAATAGGTGCCAGCCTCTGCCTCATCACCTCGCATCAGCGAATCAACTCCACCATCAATAGCTACAATCGTATCAAATGGAAACTCTTTACGAATCTCTTCCAAAGCCTTTCTCATTAATTGTACACCATTACGACCAATTGACCATGTTTGATAACCTTCTAACCATAAATGTCGTTCTGGATAATCCTGTTCTTCAGGTGCTCTCACGACAAATTTATCGCCCGAAGCAGAAATATTGGCAAATGCAGCACAGTTAAAGTCTTGAACTAATGGCAATGCACCAAAAACATCAAAACCTCCACCAGCCCCTACATACAAAACATTTTGTGTTTCAAAATTAAAACGGTCTAAATTCGGCAAGTTTAACATAACATATAATCCTTTATATTGAAATTTGAATAGGCTCCTGCATAAACTCCTGTCCTACAGGAGGAGGCACAACACTAAAAGGTTTAGGAAAATGAATAGGCATCCCTAAAACTTCTGCCCTTTTTTGTGCCAACTCAGCATATTTAGTAAATGTATCTACATTTTTGTTATTTAACAACAATTCTCCCATACTAACCCGACCACATTGATCATGAGTTGGAATCAGTGTTATTTGATCTACTTCACAATCAACAGCCATTTCAACCATCTGCTCCATCTCGTGAACATTTAACAAATTAATGTTGTTATAAATCACAGCTCGATGTCTATTTGCTCCACCATATTCTTCTCGTCTTTTGGTGTAATAATGCAAATAATCAACTAACTTTTCGAAACCATCTATTCTACGAATCTTCTGGTATGTTTCAGGTGTTGTCGCATCCATTGAAAAACTAATTTCAGACCGTGCCACCTTATCAAACCATTTATTGGCATTTTTAGGAAACAAACAAGTTACATTAGTATTTGTTTCAACTCGAATTTGCTCCTTATAAGGTTCAAAATCAATTTTATCCATCACATCAAAAATTGCATTTTTCCAAAAAGGTTCAGCGATGCCTAAAATACATAATCGTCTTAAATGAGGGATTAAAGGTTTCGCTTTGCGACATAACAAATCTGTGATATTTGGTTGAGGTTGAAAATCATAATTACGACAACACATAATACAAGCAGGATTTTTATCAGAAGGTTTTTCTCCACCTATGTTACAATGGGTGTTTGGCAAACATATTTCCATATATGTTGGGTAATCTTCTAGGGCTTCAAATTTTCGAGGCGTTTTTGCTTGAAGAAGAAAAGGGCAAGTATTCCAACTTTTACAAACTTTGTGCAAATCTCCTCGTAATGTTGCTTCTCGAATTGATTTAGCCTTAGGACTATTCCAAAGATCTAATACACTAGTATTTTCATCTAAAATACTACCTAACTGTTCTAATTGATAGCAGCACATAGAAACATCACCCCATCCGTTAAGAATGACTTTAATAAATGGGAGATCGCAAAAAGCAGTAACAGTTTTTAAAGATGTTGTATTGTCAAACATGTAATTTCCTCACTCATATATATGAGTATGAACATAACAAAACATCTAACTGATATTCCTGACGCTAAATCGTCAACCTTTTGGCACGCTCACGTTAAAAACGATTACGCCTGCAATCAACAAGGTTTTCGAGCAGACTCTTTTGAAGAGCCTCAAGAGTTAAAAGTAGTTTCTTTAGGCTGTTCCAATACATTGGGGTGGGCTTTAGACATAGAAGATAGATTTTCTTCCATTTTTTGTAAAAACCTATCTCAAACTACTGGAAAAAGTGTATCTGATTGGAATTTAGGATTAGCCGGGAAAAGTAATGACTATATTGCCAGAATGGCATTTACTTGCGAGCAACATCTGAAACCTGATGTTTACCTAATTGCATTTACTGGGATAGGACGAAGAGAATATTGGGATTGTAATGGTAAATGCATAGACTATGTTCCATCAAATTACCCAGACACAGTAAAGAAAAAAATGCCTAATGAATTTCATTTACATAAAAAAATTCATTTATTAAGCAGTGAAGTAGACAATATCAACAATTTTTTTCGTAACTTCAAAACAATTGAATGCCTACTGCAAAACACTACTTGGTTTTATACTTTTTCTTCTGGATGTGAACCAAACGGCACAACAAGCCAAAGCATTGAAAACCTAATCCCTCAAGAAAAATATGTAGATTATTTTCATCTACTAGATCGTGCTAATGATGGCTTACATCCCGGCAAAGAAAGTAACAAGCACTTGGCAGATCGTTTTTTACAACGTTATATTAATGAGTCTGTCGGTTCTACCCATATCGAGCGGACGAATAAAATTGTAAGGTACTTGTAAACGCTTACATTCAGCAATGATTGCTTCTTGTACTTTTTTAAATTGCCCACAATTTGAATCGTTTACTAAAATCTTCCAATTAAAGCCGTCTGTTGGATTGAATTCAATATATTCTGCATCTGCTTTTGCAGCAATTGGAACCATCGCTACCGCTTCGTGAATATTGATAGTGTTGATATTATTGCACACTCTCAAAAACTGACGAGTACGTACTCGTGCCTTATTGAAGGCATACATGTTATCTAACAAATGATCAAATAACGGCAATCTTCGAATAGCTTGGTATGTTTCAGGAGTGGCAGCATCAATAGAAAAATTAGTGATCGAATTAGGACAACGTCTTAAATACTCTTCTCTTTGTTTTTGATTTAAAACTGTACCGTTTGTAGTCACGCTAATTGTACATTGATATTTGTATTCATCAAAATTCAACCAATCTAGCACCTCAAATAACAAACCTTTCCAAAAAGGCTCAGCTAGACCTTGCACATGAATTTGTTGCAAATTAGGTACAATGTTGGAGATTTTACATAATACTTCTTTTAAATGATTTTTTTCAGGAGTAAACCAAGGAGCAGCTCGTTCGCACATCACACAAGCAGGATGTTGTTCGTTGGGATTTTCTAAACCAATATTACAATGAGTATTTGGCAAATCGATTTCCAAGAAAGTTGGATACTCGTTGTAAACTACTTCTTGTTTTGGAAATGGTTTATGCATTGTGGTGAAAGGACAACCAGAGCAACGGCATTTTTCGTGTAAATTGCCTTCTAATGTTGTTGCTCGAATCTCTCTCGCTAAGTCCCCAAACCAAATGTCGTCGAAACTTTGTTCTAACAAATTGCCAAGATAAGGACTTATCTCTTGTTTAAGTGGATCTGCTCTTTGAAAACAACACATAGCCACATTGCCTTCACAAGTGACTCTTACTCGATTTAAAGGATATGGACAAAAAATTTCTGTTTTCAAAGATACTCCTTAACTCAGAGATCAAGAGCTTGTTTTAAACAAGTTTTGCAAAATGCAGCCTCTTGTACATCTGTGACTTCTATTTTATCACCCGGTTTTACGTTTGGAAAATGCTGACCAATCAGACCGCCTCGACACTCAGGGTCTGCTACGTATATATTCCCATGAACAATATAACCCTCTTTTTTATTGTAAATTGGCTGACCGCAACTGTCACAATAATAGAACGTCCCTGTTCTCATTTTCTTGTCATTTTTTCTTTTTTTTCTTAAGCTGTCTTTAACCGGTTCTAAAGAAGGTACATCGTTTTTGTTAATAGTCTTCTCTACCTGATTGTCGCTAACAGAATTCAATGTTTCTAAAAAATCTAACTCATCATTCATCATCGAACTCCATTACATCAGGAAGGTTAAAAGGTGAGTTGATCTTTTTCCAAAGCCAAAGCAAAGGATAAAAGATCAACTCAAAACAAAAACATAAATAAGGTAGCAGTTCCATTATGCTGCTTCTCTTTCCAATCTGGCTCCCAAAACATGTTTTGGTTCAATATAAATGTCTTGCATTTCACCTTTATTTCGAGGTAAATCAAATTGCAAATTTTGCATAAATGATTCAATCACAGATCTCAAAGCACGAGCACCTGTGCCTCTTTTTTCCGCAATTTTTGCAATCTCAACAAGAGCTTCATCTGTAAATTTCAGATTGTAGCCATCGTAGGCCAAAATTTTGCGATATTGATTGACAATTGCATTTTTTGGCTCAGTCAGGATGCGTTTCATCTCATCTAAAGTCAACTTGCAAAGAGTTGTTGTGATAGGTAGACGACCAATCAATTCAGGGATTAAACCAAATTTTTCTAAATCTTCAGGTTCCACCTGAGAAAGTAATTCTTCTTTCTCTTCAACCGTCATTTGAGCATTAAACCCAATTTGTTTTTTACCAAGGCGACGACTGATGATTTCGTCCAACCCCACAAAAGCCCCACTACAGATAAAGAGAATGTTTGTAGTATCGACACGAATATACTGTTGTTCGGGATGTTTTCGTCCACCTTGGGGAGGCACATTGCAAACCTGTCCCTCAATTAATTTCAAAAGACTCTGCTGTACTCCTTCACCGGAAACATCACGTGTAATGCTAACGTTAGCTGTTTTCTTGCCGATCTTATCGATCTCATCAATAAAGATAATCCCTCTTTCGGCAGCATCGATATCGAAGTCACACGACTGTAATAACTTTAAAATCAAGTTTTCGACATCTTCGCCTACATAGCCAGATTCGGTTAAAGTTGTTGCATCACCTATTGCAAATGGAACATTAAGCATTTTTGCAATACTGCGAGCCATCAACGTTTTACCAGATCCTGTTGGCCCGATCATTAAAATGTTAGATTTGTCAATTTCAGTTTCTATCAAATCTTCTGGAACGAACTTATTGCGACGACCGACACTGTTATCGAGCAATCTTTTGTAATGATTCACCACACTTACGGCAAGATTCTTTTTTGTAGAATCCTGCCCGATCACAAATTCATTTAAGTGGTTATAAATGTCGGAAGGATGTAAAAGATGCTTTTCTAAATCCACCTCAGAAAGCACCTGATCTTCCGCTTTTTGTCTTGCTGCTTTAATCCGACTTGCCCCTTGATTAATACAAGATTCACAAATCAATAGATTGCTATCTAATTCACTGCAAACAAGCGGTCCACAATCATCTGCATCTTCGCCACAAAACCCACAAGTATGATCATCATTACTCATGTAAGATCCTCCTTAAAAAATTCAATTAACAGTTTGCACCGAATTATTTATTTTACGTAAATCGAATCAAATGTAAAACTTAAGACCGAATTGTTTTGCCTATATTTGAAAAATTGTACATGTACATCATTCTACATTTGTACGTTTAAACACACTAATCTCTTGACGAGATGCGTGATAAATGAACAATGCTATAATAGCCATTACAAAATATCCATTTACTATAGACAAAACACCAATAATGATCGAGAGCAAATTCGACAAACGAACTGTATACAATGTGC
>MDTD01105282.1_pt1 | contig 13624 bp, 12 predicted proteins | sample 811221 | NCBI WGS metagenome assembly MDTD01 (sample SAMN05326646, study PRJNA326480) | marine metagenome | isolation source: seawater | place: Pacific Ocean: South West | collected 2011
CCCAGATCAATATCTGTACCCACACGTCTGTCAATCTGCATCCAGTCAACAAACCCGTCCCGTCCGTCACCGTTCAGATCAGCCAGCATCATCATCCAGGCCGCTACCGGTCCTGAGGCGCGCCGGACAAGGCCGCGTGCCGCCCCTTCAATCCGTGTCCGGGTCTGGCTGTCCAGGTTGTCAGCCTCTTCATCCAGCAGCCCCTGCAGGTAGCTGGCCAGTTTCATCAGCGGGTCTGACAGCTTGGCCAGACTGTCTCTGAAACTCAGGCCTGTATCAATGATCGCCTGCGGTACAGGATACAGGTCAGCCTGCAGATCATATTGGCTGTCAGGGCTGGCCGCCCGGTCATAAACCGCCTGTCTGACCGCCGCAAAAAAAGCTTCAGCAGGGCCGGCCGGGCTGGCCTCATTCAATCTCTTGCGCCAGCCTTTCCCGGGCAGAATCCGCGCAGCCTCACTGGCCGCTTCCAGGGCCGCCAAAGCCCCCTCATTATCAGCAACCAGTTCTGATAAGCGTTTTTCAAGGCCGCGTGCCCGTCCCCGGCGGCCATCTTCAGCCCCTCTGACCCAGCGCCTCAGCTCGGCTGCCTCACCTGCGGTCAGGGCGGCGGCAAAGGCGCTGTCTGCCGCATCAAACACATGATGGCCCTCATCAAAAATATAGCGGGTCGGCCGGAATTTATCATCTGGCCCGCTCAAGGCGGCCTGGATCATCACCAGCGCGTGATTGGCAATGACGATATCGGCCTGCCGGGCGGTACGCACAGACCGTTCAACAAAACATTTATGATAATGGCTGCAGGCAGAATGAATACATTCACCGCGCCGGTCAGCCAGGCCTAAGCTGGCCCGTGTCCCGATCAGATCGATCAGCCAGGCCGGAAAGCTGGCCCCGGTCAGATCACCATCCGGGCTGGCGGACGCCCATCTGGCCATCAGCCCCAGCGCAACGGCATCTGCGGGCTGGCCAGGCAGGCGTGACAGGGCTTCTTCCAGATTCAGCAGACATAAATAATTCTCGCGGCCTTTGCGGATCACAACTCTTTTCTCAGCTGTTTTGCTCCGGTCATACAGCCGGGACAGCTCATCAGAGATCTGATGCTGCAATGTGCGGGTATAGGTCGACACCCAGACAGATGCCTTGTTGGCGTCTGCCCACAGGCTGGCCGGAGCCAGATAGCCCAGCGTTTTGCCCGTTCCGGTTCCGGCTTCAGCCAGCAGGAAAGCGGGTCCGGGTACGGCGCCCGGGCTAGCGAAGACAGGGCTCAGCGCGGCGGCATAATCAGACTGGCTTTGCCGGACTTCTGCGGCCTCACCCAGCATGTCTGCCAGCCGGGCCCGCGCCTCATCTGGCATCACCGGGCGGGTGCCGGGCTCACCACGGGGCGGGGCTTCGTCAATTTCATCAAGATCTGCCCAGATTGCGCCTGCTCGGCCATCTGGCGGGCCAGGCGGGCCAGATACCGCGCCCAGACAGCTTAAAACCGGGCCTGCCCACTGCCAGCCGCCCCGGCCCATCATATCCGCCAGACGGGCCAGTTTTTGCTTGTCTGCTTCTGGCAACACAACCAGCTCATCAAGCAAACACCGGGCCGCCCGGATAATCGTCAGGGCTTTGTCTTCTGCTGAAAGCGGGGCGGCAAGGCCAAGCCGGCTGGCCAGACCAGAAGGGGTGGGCAGACAAAATTGTGCAGGCCGGACAAAGGCAAACAGCTCCAGCACATCTACCGGTTTCACCAGCTCTGCATTCAGCCGGGCCTCAGTCCATTTGCGGTGACAAATCAGAATCTGTTTCTGGCGGGTTATCTCGTCCGCGTGCCTCATATCGGGATGTGTAATCTCCCCCTCAGGAGAGATCATCACAACACCATTAAAGTCGGGAAACAGAACGGGAAATTCGCTCACATCTAACGGGGTGTTCATGTCTGGCACTATAGACCAGAGCCGCCTGTCTTGCCCAGCTTTTATGCTGCGAAGACTTGACCGCATCTGGCTGACCACTTATCACCTAATCCGAACAACGCTGTAGGCTGGCTGTGCTGGCCATGACGGCCTGTCAGGGCCAAAGCGATGATAATAACAGGAAAACCCCGCCCCGTGTCTGTAGATGAACTAAAATCACTTGCTGAACAGGCCAAGGCCTGGCCCTTTGCTGAAGCCCGCGCGCTGCAGGCCCGCTTATCTAAACTGAAAGCCGATACCCCTGACCGGCCGGTTTTGTTTGAAACCGGCTATGGCCCGTCCGGTCTGCCGCATATTGGTACCTTTGGTGAGGTGGTCAGAACCTCTATGGTGCGCCATGCTTTTGAATGTCTGACCGGCCGCCAGACACGGCTGGTCTGTTTCTCGGATGATATGGATGGTCTTCGCAAAGTCCCTGATAATGTGCCAAACCCGGACATGATTGCTGACTATCTGCAGATGCCGCTGACAAAGGTACCTGATCCGTTTGGCACGCACCCTTCATTCGGGGCGCATAATAATGCACGCCTGCAGGCCTTTCTGGACAGTTTTGGTTTTGATTACGAATTCATCAGCGCCACAGATATGTATAGATCAGGCCGGTTTGACAAAGCGTTGCTGGATATTCTGGCGAATTATGACGCTGTCACGAATGTGATCCTGCCGACCCTGGGCCCGGAGCGGCGCGAAACCTACAGCCCGTTTCTGCCGGTCTGCCCGCGTACCGGCCGGGTTCTGCAGGCCAAAGTGATTGGGCAAAACAGCGCGGCAGGTGAAATCACCTATCATGATCCTGAAACAGACGAGGCGGTCACTGTGCCGGTCACCGGGGGCAGCTGCAAGCTGCAGTGGAAAGCAGACTGGGCAATGCGCTGGTATGCGCTGGGTGTGGATTATGAGATGAGCGGCAAGGATCTGATTGACTCTGTCACCCTGTCCTCAAAGATCGTCAGGGCGCTGGGCGCCACCCCGCCAGCCGGATTTTCTTATGAGCTGTTCTTGGATCAGAATGGTGAGAAAATCTCCAAATCAAAAGGAAACGGCCTGTCTGTTGAAGACTGGCTGCGCTATGGCAATCCTGAATCACTAGCATTGTTTATGTATGGCCAGCCGAAACGGGCGAAACGGTTGTATTTTGATCTGATCCCAAAAACAGTGGATGAGTTCTATACCCATAAAGATAAGCTGGCTGAGGCTGAGGCCGCGGCTGCGCTGGAAAATCCGGCCTGGCACATCCGCCTGGATAAGGGGGCTGCGGCCGGGGCAATGCCGGTCAGTTTTTCATTGTTGCTGAATCTGGCGGCGGTCTGTTCGGCTGAAACCTCAGCAACCCTATGGGGCTATATCCGCGCCTATGCCCCGCAGACCAGCCCTGAATCCCATCCCGAACTTGACCGGCTGGCAGGCTATGCTGTGCAGTTCTATCAGGATCGGGTGCGGCCGACCAAACAATACCGCCTGGCCACCGCGACGGAAAAACAATATATCACCGCCCTGCGTGAGGCCCTTGCCGCCCTGCCTGATGATGCACCGGCTCAGGATGTACAGTCAGCTGTCTATGCGGCAGGCAAAGAGCATTATGAAAATCTGCGCGACTGGTTCACCTGTCTGTATGAAACCATGCTGGGCCAGACACAGGGCCCGCGTATGGGCAGCTTCTTCCGGCTTTATGGTCTTTCTGAATCTGTCGCGTTATGTGATAAGGTTCTGGCAGATGAGCTGGTTGACCCGTCCTGATACCCGCATCTGACGCCCGCTGATAACAAACAGGAATACCGAAGATAACAGATGTGGCAACTGGCAGCAAAATTCACCCGGTCTTTGCCGGCGGAACTGGCGCATAACCTGACGGTTCACGCCTTGCGGCTGGGCCTGTCACCCGTATCAGACCAGATATTATTGCCGGTAAGCTGTGCTGGTCTTAGGTTTGACAACCCGCTGGGGCTGGCGGCCGGGTTCGATAAAAATGCTGAGGCGTATTTAGGCGCGCTCAGGCTGGGGTTCGGCAGTGTTGAAGTGGGCACCATCACACCACAGCCACAACCCGGAAACCCGCGCCCGCGCGTATTTCGACTGCCGGCTGATCAGGCGGTTATTAACCGCTATGGGTTTAATTCCAAAGGTATGCAGGTAGCCGCAGATAATCTGGCGCGCCGCCCGACCTCTCATGGGGTTCTGGGCGTCAATATCGGGGCCAATAAGCTGAGCGAAGACAAACCGGCTGATTACCATAAAACCGCCGCCCATCTCAGCCGCTATGCAGATTATCTGACGGTTAATCTGTCCTCACCCAACACGCCGGGTCTGCGTGATTTGCAGCATGAAGACGGGCTGAAAGCCTGCCTGAGGGCGGCGTTTGACGGCCGTGATGAGGCCGGCGGGCCAAAGAACAAACGCCCACCTGTCTTTGTCAAACTGGCCCCGGATCTGAATATAGGGGACCTGCACCGATCAATGGATATCGCGCTGCAGGCAGGTGTGGCCGGGTTTATTCTGACCAACACCACCATCGCCCGGCCAGAGACACTGCGCGCGCCGCATCGGGCTGAGGCTGGCGGTCTGTCCGGCCAGCCGCTTAACGATATGGCCCAACAGATGATGGCAGAGGCCACCGCCCATCTGCGCCGGACAGGAACATCAGCTGGTCTTATTGGTGTGGGCGGAATCGGGTCTGCTGAACAGGCTTATGCCCGGCTTTTGGCCGGGGCTGATCTGCTCCAGCTTTATACCGCTCTTGCCATGGGCGGGCCCCTGGTGGTCACCCGTATATTAACCGGATTACGCCGGATGATGGCGGCAGATGGCGTTTCTGTGGTGGCTGAGGTGAAAGAGGCGGGCTTGTCTGCTGAACAGGCGGTCAGGCACGCGGCGCACGTTGCGGGAGAATCTGCAACGTTTCAATCAGACAATTGAATTTGGCCGCAGGCGGGCTGCGCACCAGATCGGCCGGCTCCTCATACGGGCTCATGGCTTTTGACATTGTGCGGAAATAAATCAGCACAAACAGCCGTAACGCCTGTGCCAGACGCAGGCTGCCTGAGCGGATCTTCAGCTCTGTGCATAGCATGGACAGGCTTAAGTTTTCATGGTCCAGAATACTGTCCACACAATCCCAGACATAAGTTTCCAGCTGCAGAGATGTGCGTCTTCCCGCAATGTAAATATTGCGTTTAACCGGTGTGTTCAGAAACAATTTCGCTGTCTTCATCGGTTCAGACTTCCAGCAAAATCTTAATTAATCGTAAATATGGGAAAGTTTTTTGGTCTTTTAGATTATCCGCTTTGGTTATCTGTCTGCCTGCTCGTTTGACTTGACCTTTTTCCTGTTTGTCTTTATAACTCCGCGACAATTCGAATTTTGGTGCTGGCGTGACCAGCGGGAAAGGACACAACAGATGTCAAAGCGTTGTCAAATTACCGGTAAAGGCGTGATGTCAGGCAACAATGTCAGCCATGCGAATAACCGGACCCGCCGCAAGTTTCTGCCCAATCTGCAGCGGACCAGCATGTCTTCAGAAATTTTAGGCCGTGATGTGACATTGCGGGTGTCTGTAAATGCTATCCGGACCATTGAAAAACATGGCGGTCTGGATGCTTTTCTGCTGCAGGCCCGTAACGCAGAACTGGCTGATGAAGCCCGCTCCCTGAAGCGTGAGATTTTGGCTGCCCAGTCTGCCTAAGCGGCGTTTCTCGCTTTTTTTGAGATTTAAAAAAGCCCTGCTGAACCGGCAGGGTTTTTTCTGTTCTGTTGGCTGCTTTTAGAGACAGCTCAGCGTTTGAACCGGCGCAACGGCCCTGATGATTTATCCTCATCAAACAGATCCGCCAGCTCACCAATAACCGTACCGCCCAGCTGGTCAACATCAGTTATCGTTACCGCCCGCTTATAATAGCGGGTGACATCATGGCCAATCCCGATCGCCAGCAACTGTACCGGCGATTTTGTCTCGATCATTGAGATGGTCTGGCGCAGATGCTTTTCCAGATAATTGCCGCTGTTTGAAGACAGGGTTGAATCATCTACCGGCGCGCCATCAGAAATTACCATCATGATGCGCCTGTCTTCCGGCCGGCTGATCAGCCGGTCATGTGCCCAGATCAGGGCCTCGCCATCAATATTTTCTTTCAGGATGCCTTCTCTTAACATCAGGCCCAGCGATTTGCGCGCCCGGCGCATGGGCTGGTCAGCTGATTTATACACAATATGGCGCAAATCATTCAGCCGCCCGGGCATCGCCGGCTTGCCGGCCCCCTGCCAGGCTTCTCGTGACTGGCCGCCTTTCCAGGCCTTGGTGGTAAAGCCCAGAATTTCAACCTTTACCCCGCACCGCTCCAGGGTCCGGGCCATGATATCAGCGGTCACAGCGGCAATGGTAATCGGCCGGCCCCGCATTGATCCTGAATTATCCAGCAGCAAGGTGACGATGGTGTCTCTGAATTTGGTGTCTTGTTCTTGTTTATAGGACAGCGCGCTGAACGGTTGGGTAACCACCCGGTGCAGCTTGCCCGCATCCAGCAGGCCTTCTTCGAGATCAAATTCCCATGACCGGTTTTGAAAGGCCATCAGCTTGCGCTGCAGCCTGTTGGCCAGTTTGCCGATCATCTGATTCAGATTTTCCAGATGCCGGTCCAGCATCCCGCGCAACCGCTCCAGCTCTTCTGGATCACATAAATCGGCCGCATCAACAATTTCATCATACTGATCAGTGAAAATCCGGTAGGCATCGGGGTCAGGTTTCATCTGATAAGGGTTCTGGCCGGGCTCACCACCGGGAGACTCACCATCTGTCATCCCGTCCATATCCGAATCAGCATCTATTTCGGTACTATCATCTGAGGCCATGCCGGCGGCTTCACCATCCTGCTCTACGCCCTGACTGTCATCGCCGTCACTGTCATCTTCACCGCTTGCCGACTGGGCTTCATCTGACTGGCCATCATCTTGTGAGGCGTTGTCATCATTATCCTCATCAGACTCCTCGCCATCTTCATTCTGATCTGCAGCTTCGCCCAAATCAGACTGCAGCGCGCCAATAAGCCGTTTGGCCAGCTCTGCAAAATCCGCCTGATTGGTCTCACAGGACCGCATTTCTTCCAGCAGCTCACCTGCACGGGCGTTGATCCAGGGCCGCCATAGATCCATCACCATAGCGGTTGAGGCAGGCGGGGCCTCACCTGTCAGCGCTTCACGGACCATCAGGTGGACCGCTTCTACCACAGCGCCATCATCCCCTGTTTCCGGGGCACCAATTGTGGCGGCGGCGTATTTTTTTTCCAGCCGGGCGGTCAGGTTTTGGGCCACACCGGCCATCTGGTTCGCGCCCACAGCCTCAACCCGGGCGGTCTCTGCAGCTTCAAAAATTGCTTTTGCGGCTGGGGCATGCGGGCACAGGGTTTTGTGCATTTTCTCGTTATGATGGGCCAGCCACAAACCTGCTGAATCAGCGGCCCCGCGGCTGTCAGATCGCATCTTCTTGCCGGTTTCCCGCGGCAGCGCAGGCAGCCTGATTTCGGTCTTGCCAATATGGGTGTCCTGGCCGGCATAGCGCACAGGCCTGTCCACCCCGCCGGCAAGGGCGCGCAGGGCAGCGGCATTCGCTTTCAGAAAATCAGATGGCTCGTTCTGGCTCAACGTGCGGCGATCCTTCTTGTTCTGGTGCTGCGGGTCAGCGTGTTTTAAGACGCTTTTTGTGTCATCGCCGGGGCTTCTGGCAGATCAATACCAAAGATACGCTGGTAATATTCAGCCAAGGTCGGGCGTTCTATCTCATCACATTTGTTCAGGAAGCTCAGCCTGAACGCCAAGGTGATATCATTAAAGATAACCGCATTTTCGGCCCATGTCAGCACCGTACGCGGTGACATCAGGGTAGACAGATCGCCTGCCATAAACCCTTTACGGGTCATATCGGCCATCCGCACCATCTGGTCAATCTGCTTGCGCCCGTCTTCTGTCTGATAGGCTTTCTGCTTGGCCAGAATGATATTGACCTCATCTTCATGCGGCAGATAATTCAAGGTGGTAACAATAGACCATCTGTCCATCTGGCCCTGATTTATCTGCTGGGTGCCGTGATACAGGCCTGTGGTATCGCCCAGGCCCACTGTATTGGCCGTGGCAAACAAGCGGAAATTCGGGTTTGGCGTGATCACACGGCTGGTATCCAGCAAGGTCAGCTTGCCGTCAACTTCCAGAACACGCTGGATAACAAACATCACATCAGCGCGGCCAGCGTCATATTCATCAAACACCAGCGCCACACAATTCTGCAACGCCCACGGCAGAATGCCTTCACGGAATTCGGTGACCTGCTTGCCGTCTTTCAGCACAATCGCATCTTTGCCGACCAGATCAATACGGCTGACATGGCTGTCCAGATTGATCCGCATACATGGCCAGTTCAAGCGTGCCGCCACCTGTTCGATATGGGTGGATTTGCCGGTGCCGTGATAGCCTTGAACCATTACCCGCCGGTTATGGGAAAACCCGGCCAAAATTGCCAGCGTGGTGTCATGGTCAAACTGATAGTCAGGATCCACAGCGGGCACATAGGCAGACCCTACCGAAAATGCCGGTACTTTCAGGTCAATATCAAGCCCGAACACCTCTTTTACATCGACCTGTGTATCAGGGGCGGAAAGGGAATGTGCGGCCTGGCCATGGGTTGTTTCTGCGGACATGTATGTGTCTCCGAATCTTAACTTTACTCTAAAGGTTAGCAGTTATCAGGCATATAAGGAAAATGCAACGGCAAAAGACGAAACGAAAGCTGCTGAACAGGCTGTCTGGTTTGTCATCTGCCTGTGCGGAGAATTCCGGCCTGATCAGACGTGTGCAGTACTTTTACGCAGCACAGCATAAGCAAGATTTATTTCCTTCAGCCTGTCTTCGGCTTTCGGGTCTGACCGGTTATGATCAGGATGCAGCTTTTTGGCTAATTCTTTATATCTTTTCTTTATTGTTTCCTGATCTGAATCTGGCGTCAACTCAAACAGGGCAAAGGCTTTTTTCTGTTCGGTGGTCAGGTTCTGGGCCGCGGCATGTGCCGGGGTGTCAGCCTCGTCAAAGAAACGAAATTTATCCTCAAACGGATCAGAACTGGACAGTTTTGCAGACGGGCCTGTGCCAAATTTCCAGCTTGGCCGTTCCCAGGTTGTGGCCCTTCTGATTTCGCGCTCCAGCGCGTCCCCTTCCAGCCCGTCATAATAATTCCACTGGCTGTTGAACATACGGATATGATCAAGACAGAACCAGATATAGCTACGCAGCTCTTGTCTGTTTTTCGGGGCGGGATGGGAGCCGATATCAAAACACCCTTCAGCCATACAGATATGCTGGCCTGTGTCTGATATCATCTGTTCACCGGCTTTGACCGCAAATTCAGGATCGATTTTCTGTTTCCGTCTCATGATTTTACAGTATAAATCAAGAACAAGGCTTTACAAGTTACAGACGTCACAAAAACAAGATAGTTGTCCTGTCTATCTGCCAGCACAAAAAGAGAGGCTCAGGCCATGGCCGGTGAAGATAATACCATTGCTGATCAGATGACCGCTCGGCTGGCGTCTGCCTTTTCGCCGTCTGTTTTAAAGATCGAAGATGTCAGCTGGCAGCATGCTGGTCATGCCGGTGCCCGCCCTGGCGGGCAAAGCCATTTCAATCTGGAAATTGCTGCCCTGGCTCTGGACGGGCTCAGCCGGGTGGCCGCCCACAGAAAGATTAACACTGTTCTGGCTGATTTTCTGGCAGGGCCGGTTCACGCGCTTCAGATTACGATCCGCCGGCACAGCTGATATCCTCAGCTCTTATCCTGTTCCGCATAAGCAATACAGCTGTTGGTCAGGCTGGGCAGCGGTGTTTTCAGCTGCTGAGTCTGATCAGCACCGGTCGTATCACGTTTTTGCCGCGCTTTTTCCCCATATAAGGTCTGAAAGGCGGTGGTGGCCATCGGTCCCATTAATTCAGTGATATGGGTACATCCTTTCGGCCCGCCGATTGCGGTCTGGACTTTCCGCTTCCAGCCCGGGCCAATCTGCAGACCGATAAGGCCGGTGATGTTGTTTGCCCCTTTCGGGCAGATGGCATAAGGCCCGTGAACCGTCACCGCTTCTGCATGCTGGATCACCATATCAAAATCAATCGTGATCCTGACCTGCATATGATGCACAGGTGTGCCTGATGCGATCACCCCATGGGTAGAGGACGGAAAATCATAAGCCTTGGTGTCGATCAACTCGCCTTCAATATCCAGCAAGCCGTCTTTACGGGCGAACCCGCGGCAGGTCACCTGACGGTTATGCCTGTCTTCACGGGCGGCAGGTTCAGATAAATACAAGGTCTTCATTCTTTATCCTTATCGTCATCACTATGGTTTTTTCTGGGGGGCCACAGCCTTACAGAGGTGATCTGATTGCCCAGACGCGAGGTGATCTTGAACCGCATATCATGGAATTTGAATTCCTGACCGACAGACGGGATATGCCGGCTTTCATAAATAATCAGCCCGGCCAGCGTAGAGGCTTCATCATCAGGAAGCTGCAGGCCCAACAGCCGGTTCAGATCGCGCAAGGTCACCGTACCTTCAGCTATATAAGACCCGTCCGGCTGTTGTTTCAGATCGGGAAGATCAATATCTGTCTCATCATCAATATCCCCGACGATTTCTTCTAAAATATCCTCCAGCGTGACAATGCCGCGCAGATCGCCATATTCATCAATAACCACGGCAAAATGCTCCCGCCGGGCCCGGAACGCCTGCAGCTGGGCAAATAGCGGGGTGGTTTCCGGCACAAAGAACGGCTCTGTGGCGATATCAGCAACAGACAGGCCGCGCAAATCACGATCAGCATTTTCCTCAATCGCCCGCAGCAAGGCTTTTACATGCAGAACCCCGATAATATTCTCTGGCTTGCCAGAATAAACAGGATGGCGCGTATGAGGCGAGCGCAGCACAAACCGCAATATATCTTCAGGATCATCATCAGCATTCACTGAACTGACAGAGGCGCGGTGTGTCATAATCTCTTCAACACTCAGCTCACCTAAGTCCAGAACAGACGACAACATGGCCCCGGTTTCCCGGCCATCTTCATCTGTATCCTCACTATGCAGGTCAATCAGCCCGCGCAATTCCTCTTCTCGTGAAGTGTCATCTTCATCCTTGGTGCCCAGGAACCTGACCACAATCATACGCAGGCTCCAGGTCACCGGCTTGAGCAGCCAGACGATGATCTGCACAATCAGGGCGATTTTCAAAGACAGCCTGTCCGCGTTGCTGAAGGCATAGCTTTTCGGCAGCACTTCAGCAAACAGAACAATAATCACGGTCATCACCACGGTGGCCAACGCCACCCCGCCATCACCGGTCAGCGAAATTGCAGCAGATGTGGCCAGCGCAGAAGCCAGAATATTCACCAGATTATTGCCGACCAGAATTGTGCTGATCAGCTCATCTTTGTTTTTGCGCAGTTTTTCAACACGCTCAGCCTGACGGTTTGCCTTGGTTTTGGCCAGCTGGCGTATACGCGCTTCTGAAGCGGCGGTCAGGGCGGTTTCCGCGCTGGAAAAGAACGCCGATATCATAATCAGCAAAATGATGATGAGGACGAGTACGGCTGTTGAAAGCAGAATACTCATAAGCTCTCCAGAAATCTGTTCAGCTCAGCCTCGTCAATATTCCGGTCCACAAAGGCTTCACCGATTTGCCGGGCCAGAATAAAGGTCAGCTTGCCCTGGCGCGCTTTTTTATCTTTTCGCATGTGGTCGATCAGCACCTGTGGGGCGGCCTGTCCGGCGGGCAGCTCATCTGCGCTGGCGGGCATACCCATAGCTGTAAAATGCGCCTTCACCCGTTCCACATCCTGTCCTGAGCATAACCCAAGCTGGCGGGAAAAGGCAAAAGCACAGACAAGCCCGGCACTGACCGCCTCACCATGTAACAGCCGCCCGTCATATCCGGCAACCGCCTCAAAAGCGTGGGCAAAGGTATGGCCCAGATTCAATAACGCCCGCTGGCCTGCCTCTCGTTCATCTGCAGCGACAATCTCTGCTTTTGCCTGACAGGACCGCCTGACCGCTTCTGCTTGTGCCTCTGGATTGCCGCTCAGAACATCACGGCCATGCTTCTCCAGCCAGTCAAAAAAATCAGCATCACCCAACAGCCCGTATTTCACAACCTCAGCATAACCCGCCTTTATCTCACGTTCAGGCAGGCTGGCCAGAAGCCCAATATCCGCCAGCACCAGACGCGGCTGGTGAAACGCGCCAACCAGGTTTTTACCAGCCGGGGTATTGATCCCTGTTTTGCCCCCGACTGAGCTGTCAACCTGGGCCAGAAGGCTGGTCGGAATCTGGATGAAATCAAGGCCACGCAACAGGCTGGCTGCGGCAAACCCGACCAGATCGCCGATAACGCCGCCGCCAAGGGCCACCAGAACGGTCTGCCGGTCAATCGGCAGCGCCAGAATATCATTGACCAGCTCTTCATAAACAGAAAATGACTTGCTGGCCTCTCCGGCCGGCAGGATAAAACAGCTGGTCGATGCCGCATGAGCCGCAAGAGCGTGTTTTGTTGGCTCAAGATGCAGCGGCGCAACATGCCTGTCTGTGACAATGACCAGCTGACGGCCGGCCAGAAGCGCAGCCAGCTCATCTGCGGCGCTCTGCAACAGATTGGTGCCGATATGAATATCATAGGCATTGTCGCTCACATCAACATGAATATGCGAAGAAGAACAGGTCATAATCTTCAGGCCTTATCTGCCGGTTCGTGGTCAGTCAGCTTGTCTGACAGACGGTTAATATAGCCGGTTTGCTCCAGAATATTGAGCATTTTTTTCATTGATACCCGCCGGGAATGCCGTCCGGTTCTGATGTGCAGCTCAGCTTGTTTATAATCTGCCAGCCTCGTCTCACGCAGGTTGGTCAGGATCTGCAGCGGATCTCCTGTGGTCAGCAAGGGGCGTGATGAGATATTTCCGATCCGGCGCAGCAGGTTTTTGGGGGTTGAATCAATCCAGATACTGACCGCATGTTGGGTGATTTCGGCTCTGGTCTTGGGATCACAGAACGCGCCGCCCCCGGTCGACAAAATCACAGGCTGGCCGGTGACATGTTTTAAGATTGTGTTCCGTTCAATTTCCCTGAATTTCGCCTCACCGCTGAGCTCAAAAATATCACGTATACTCAGGCCGGCCTGGTCTTCGATCAGATGATCGCTGTCAATAAACGGCCGCTCCAGCGCGACCGCCAGCCTCTTGCCAAGCGCGGTTTTGCCAGACCCCATCAGCCCGACCAGAACAATTGTTTTTTTTGTGTTCGCGGCGTAACGACCGTCAATATCGGCCGCAAATTCGCGGCGTTGGTCAGGCGTGAATGAATGCATCTGTTTTTGTTAACCGGCTGAAGTGGTGATGGTGTGGTCTTTTATATAATCTACTCTTGGCCTCAAGGTAAGTCACCATGTTGTTGCCGCAGAGGCTTTTGCAGGCTTTTCACACTGCCTCATCACTGCCATAATGTGTCCGTATGCCTGTAACCCTTGTGAATGGCGACGTGATTCAGCATCATGACGCTGAACCAAAATGGGACCATCCTTTTTTTAAGGGGGTGCGCAGCAGAAACAGATTTTGGGCAGGACGATAGACAGTCAAAGGAAAGA
>MDTD01146762.1_pt1 | contig 13623 bp, 16 predicted proteins | sample 811221 | NCBI WGS metagenome assembly MDTD01 (sample SAMN05326646, study PRJNA326480) | marine metagenome | isolation source: seawater | place: Pacific Ocean: South West | collected 2011
CACCCATGCATACTCGTGGGCGTCTGGCATTTTTTTGTAGGCAGATTCTAACGCATCAGCTAAAACAGCGAATAGCTTGTCGACGGAAATCCCTTTATCTACGGCTAGTGCCTGCATGGCCTCTAACATTTCAGCGTTCATTTCTCATACTCCTTAATTCCAGATCCTTGTAATATCTTTGCTTCATTAGAATTAGCTTTTCCTGGTTTCTGGTTCTGTTTCCAATGAAACACAGTTGTAGCTTTCGAAATATCATTTAGTAAAATATCTTCGACTTCACCTGATTCATTTTCAAGAGAAATCGATTCGTTAGAAACCGAGTTAAGCCGGCCTTTAAATCGTCGTTCACCCTCAACATGGGGGGCTAATTTAACTCCAACAATCTCACCTTTAGCTCCTTCAAAATGAGCTTGAGTTCTTAATTTCCGTTCTAATCCAGGACTAGAAACTTCTAATGTATATTTATTGGGCATCGGGTCATTCACGTCGAGCGCCTTGGAAAGTTGCCGATTAATTCCGGCTAGTTCGTCTAGGGTAACTCCGCCTTCAGCTTGCACTGTGACCTTTAGATTTCCTCCGTTTCTCTCTACGTCGTAAAGAGAAAACTTCGTTCCAGAAAGTAGGGATTCAGCGAGTTCATTAATCTGGCGAATGATGCTCATAATTCTCCTACATATACAATATTCTTAATTGCAGCCCATTATCTAAGAAAGGCGTGGGCAAAACCCACGCCTCTTTCCTTAAGGATTCAAGACTTAGTTTCACTATACCCGAGAATACGATCTCTCCGGTAGAACTTTTCTGATCTAGGCAATTTATCTTTGTTTCACTGAGTATAAGTTTATTTAGCTTCTAAATCTTTCTGATCAGTTCCACTTTCTGGGATCCGTGATTAACATCATCGCCTTGATCCATAAGAAGTTTCACACGATCTTTTTCTGCTTCTTTTTCAGCTTTTTCGAGATCCACACGCTCTAAAGCTGCATCGACACCATGCTCAACGATGTACTCCGCCCACTCCACAAGCGCTTCCACCATTTCACTCTCTTCAACTACGGCGACATTTCTTCCCTGCACAAACAAATGACCCCTCTTGTTACCTGCTGCAATGCCTAGATCAGCCCCTCGGGCTTCGCCAGGGCCATTGACAACACAGCCCATTATTGCTATTTGGAGGGGCAGTTTTTTCGTTGCAAAAACTTTTTGGGCTTCTTCTGCTAATGCGTAGACATCTACTTCAGCCCTGCCGCAGCTTGGACAAGCAATGAGATCTACGTTCTGGAGCTCTCTAAGCCCAAGTGATTCAAGCAGTTTTCTTCCTGCCCGAGCTTCCTCAACTGGATCTGCGGTAAGGGAGTACCTGATGGTATCCCCGATGCCCTCCATTAGTAAAGTCCCTATCCCAGCGGTTGATTTTATTAACCCCTCTGGTGGAGGTCCAGCTTCAGTTACACCTAGATGAAGAGGGTAATCTGTGACGCTGCTGAGCTGACGGTATGCTTCCACCATTAGTGGAACGCTAGATGCCTTGACTGATATCTTTACCATGTCAAAACCAACATCTTGGAAGTACTCTAACTCATTTAGTGCCGACTCAACCATCGCCTCTGGAGTAACTGTGTCTCCATATTTTTTATACAAATCAGGGTGCAGTGAACCTCCATTCACTCCGATACGAATTGGTATACCCTTTTCGCCTGCTTCCATAGCTACCGCTTTGATGTGTTCAACTTTTCTGATATTACCTGGGTTCAACCGAAGACAATCAACCCCAGAAGCTATTGCTGCTAGAGCCATCTTGTATTGATTATGAACATCGGCAACAATCGGGACCGGTGACCGAGGGACGATATGGGCTAGCCCTTCTGCGGCAGCCAAGTCGTTGCAGGTGCACCTGACAATGTCTGCTCCAGCTGCAGCTAAATCGTAGATCTGTTTGAGTGTCTCTTCTACGTCAGAGGTCTTAGTTGTGGTCATTGACTGAACAGAAACGGGAGACCCTCCGCCTACTGGGACATCACCCACCATTATTTGTTTGGTTGGGCGCCTGTTCGGTAAAGATATAACTTCCATATGATTAAGCCTATTGACTCACAGTGCTATTGGGTCTCTTAAATCAAGATATACCGCTGCTAGACCCACAGTAATTAACAAGAATACAACGACATAGGTAAGTGGAAGTAGTTTCGAAACATCTGCGTGGTAACGCTCTTTGCGTACTCCTCGTATCCCTTCATAAAGAGCAACGGCGATGTGACCACCATCAAGAGGAAGAAGCGGAATTAAATTAAAAAATCCTATAAAAACATTAATTGTTATCAAGAATACAAATAGTCCTGTCCATCCCGAATTAGTTAATTCAGCTCCTATTCGTGTTGCTCCAACAACTGATACGACACGGCCCTCCTGTTGCCCCCCCGAGTTAATTGATGTTTCTGATCCCTGAGAAGTTTCTTCATCTGTCTGGACTACATCGCTAAAAAAACTCTTGAGCCCAGATGGACTAAAGAAATCTCCAAGACCTACAAGTGTCTCTTTTGTAAGGGTTCCGAACTGTGTTAGCGATTCAGGCACAGCTGCTAATGGGCCTTCGCGAATTGTCCCCAAAGAACTTCTTCTAATACCGAGGAATCCTTTTTCCTCTATCGAATCTGGGTTATAGCCAACAACTCCCGATAAGAAAAGGCGTTGCCCGTCTCGAATTATTTCAAAGGTAGCTTCCTCTCCTGGCGAAGATGAAATAACAGATACGAGATCGTCCCAAGTAGTAATTTCAGATCCGGCGATAGCGATGATCTCATCACCCTTTTGAATTCCGATCTGCTCGGCAGGACCGTTTGGAAGAACATCTCGAACATTCCATTTAGACTCATCAATTTGAATCCCACTACCTATCAACAAGAAATATAGCAACACAATTGCAATTACAAAATGCATCAGAGAACCTGCACTAGCTAGTAAAAGTCGGTCGCGCAATCTAGCTCTTCTATAGGTCCGCTCTTCGTCTTCTTCCGGCACTGGGTCAAGATTATTCATTCCTATAACCCGCACATATGCACCAGCTGGGATGGCCTTTACACCATACTCGGTTTCCCCACGACGAAATGACCATAATTTAGGTCCGAATCCAATAAAGAACTCTGTTACTTTCATACCTGCTTTTTTTGCCACAAGATAGTGGCCTAACTCATGGAGGAAAAGAATTACAAGGAGAGAAAGTACGACAATAAAGACTGAGAATCCCGCAGAAAATCCTAACAACGCAAGAAGAAAAATGATTAGTATTCCTCCAGCACGTCCATTGCTTCCGCCACGCAGCTCTTGTTCAGATTCAGAACGTTTAACCGTATTCAATTTGCTTTTTGGCTTTAGATTTTCAATTTCGCCCATAAACCTGACCCACACACTGCTCGGCAACTCTTCTAGAGCTGGCATCTGCTTCATAAATAGAATGTTCGGTATCAGCCGGTAAAGAGGGGTATGACTCCATGGTCCGCTCAATCACTTCAGCAATCTCTTTCCATCTGATTTTGTCTTGAAGGAATGCCTCGACTGCTACTTCATTAGCCGCATTCAACCATGCTGGAGCTGTCTCTCCGGCTTTACCCGCATCGTATGCAAGACTTAAACATGGGAACTTATCCATATCAGGGGTCTCAAAAGTTAGTTGAGATAGTTCATCCCAATTAATTTGTCCATGAAGTTTTTGGGACCGTTTTGGATAGTGCAAGGCATACGAAATGGGGAGGCGCATATCGGGCATAGAGAGCTGAGCTAGAACAGAGCCATCGGTAAATTCAACCATTGAATGAACGATAGATTGTGGATGTATGACTACTTCAATTTCCTCATAGTTGACACCAAAAAGCTCGTGAGCTTCAATCACTTCCAATCCTTTGTTCATCAAAGTAGAAGAATCGACTGTAATTTTTGGACCCATGTTCCACGTCGGATGGTTAAGGGCGTCTTCTTTCCTAACATTTGATAGTTCATCTGGGTCCCATTCACGAAAAGGACCTCCACTAGCAGTCACAAGAAGCTTATTTATATCTTCGTCATTACTATTCCCTCCATAAAGACACTGGTGAAGAGCGCAATGTTCACTATCTACAGGGATTAGTTCACTCCCCGGAGTTTTTCTTACATGTTGGACAACTGGGCCTGCAGATATTAAAGATTCTTTATTCGCCAATGCGAGCCTACGTCCTGACTTAAGCGCTTCCATCGTGACAGGTAAACCTGCAAAGCCCACAACAGCATTTACTGCAACTTCAGCTGCACTTGCAGCTTCTCTCAATGCACTTTCTCCATAAGCAACCTCGACTTCAGGAGAAGAATCTTGGACTTTCTTAGCTGAATCGGGGTCGGCCATGATCACGAATTCAGGATGAAATTCATTAATCTGCTCAATGATTCGAGAAGTAGAGTTTCCAGCAGCTAATACCTTTATTTCGAAACCTGCTCTGTCTGCCCTAACAACATCAAGTGTCTGTTCGCCTATAGAACCCGTGGAGCCAAATACCGCTAATGAAGTCATTGATAATCTCTACCTCATATAAAAGCATAGATGTTTATTTAGTGATTTTTGATATCGGCCGACGGATTACGCCAAAACTTTCACCACAAAATAAACAGTTGGAAGGACAAATAACAGCGCATCGCACCGATCTAAGATCCCGCCATGCCCGGGAAGAATCGTACCCATATCCTTAATTCTCAGATCTCGTTTAATTAGAGATTCCGCTAGATCCCCGATGGGTGCAACGAATGCTACGACAATGCCCACAATCAATGCATCGCTGAAGCCAAAAGGAGTGCCATCAAAAGGCCCGACATCAAACAACGATATGAGGACAGAAACACCCACCGTAGAAATCGCACCCCCTATCAACCCTTCGATTGTTTTGTTTGGACTAACTTCTGTTAGCGGAGAGCGTCCTAACGCTCGCCCAATAAAATATCCACCGATATCGTAACCAGCGGCAAGAAGGATTCCAGCTAGCAAGAGCCCTCGCCCTTCAGGGGAGTCCAAAAGAAGCACTCCAAAAGATCCCAGAACGCCTATGTAGACAATACCTAAAATAACCACTGCTAAATTTGGAACAGGACGTGCACCACCTACCCCTAAGAGGTACCACAAAACGCCGGCAACAATTGATAGGAAAAGGACAAGCCCCATAGCCCCTTCACCTCTCCAATATACGGATAGAGGCATAGCAACTACGCTAACCATCCCGAGAAGGGTAGCTGGCTGATAGCCGACCTTTCGTAAGCTTCCAAAGAACTCCGCTGATGCCGCAAGCAGAACAACAGTGATGAGCAAAAGCGATAAAAGCTTACTGATTGCTAGGCAGAGAATAGCTACACCGCCCAGAACAACCCCAGTAGCTATTCGGGTGAGGAGATCACCAGTCCCTCTCGCGCCTCGTCTGGATTTTTTCCCTTCAGCAATGATGGAATCAGTTACTTCCGGCAAAGTTTTGCTTTGCTCATAGGAAAAGAAGTCTTCGGAAGACGGATCCCCGCCAATAGTGAGATCAACTCTTTTCGGGGCGGCTTGAAGATTTGATTCGCCTTCAGAGATAGTGGAATCTTCGGGGTCATCGGCCCACTTAGGTCCGGAGCTTAAGGAGGTCCATGTATCTAAACCCTCAGATGAATCCGAAGGAACTCGAGGCACTTCCCCTGTTCCTTCTTCAGTCCAGTGGGGCAGGCCATGGCGATCTGCTAAGCCTGATTCCTCATTGTCTCTTTCATCAGATGTATTCATCGCACTCCTTTAGGTAATCTCACACTTCCAAAAGCTCTTCTTCTTTTTGCTCTAGAGCCGCATTTATTTCATTCTCGTGCTCTCTAGTAATTTGGTCTACAGATTCTTCCGCTCTCTTTACAGAGTCGGAAGATGCTTCTCCGTCTTTTATTAGAGCCTCTAGGTCTTGTCTGGAGGATCTTCGCACATTTCTAAGGGTCACTCGACCTTCCTCTGCCAATGACCGAACTACCTTTACGAGCTGTTTTCTTCGTTCTTCGGTAAGCGGGGGGAACGAAAGGCGAAGAACAGAGCCATCGTTCGATGGGCTAATACCTAAATCCGCTATTTGAATGGCCTTTTCAATTGCTTCTACGGCACCTTTATCAAACGGAGAAATAACTAGCTGCTGTGCCTCAGGGACAGAGAAACTTGCTAGCTGCTGAAGGGGGACTTCACTACCGAAGTAATCAACAGGAATCTTTTCAACTAAAGCAGGACTAGGCCTTCCCGTTCGAATAGATGAAAATTCTTGCCGAGTTCGAGTAACAGCTTTAGCCATCTTTTCTCTCATTTCTAGCAGTACTAATTCGATCAGCTCTTCGCTCATCGTCTTCCTTCCCTATCTAACAACAGTACCTACTGCTTCTCCTGCAAGGATGGATCCGACATTTCCATCTCCCATTAAGTCAAAAACCACGATTGGCAAATTATTGTCCATACACAATGAAATAGCGGTTGAATCCATAACTTTTAACCCTCTCTGCAATACATCGATATAGGTTACCTCGGTCAACAATTCGGCGTCTGGATTGGTTCTTGGGTCATCGTCATAGACCCCCTGAATTCCTGAATGAGTTCCCTTTAGTAGCGCGCCTGCCTCGATTTCTACTGCTCGTAAAGCTGCTGTGGTATCAGTAGTGAAGAATGGGTTGCCTGTTCCTGCTGCAAAGATAACGACTCGCCCTTTCTCCAAATGCCGAATAGCGCGACGACGAATATATGGTTCAGCGACCTGACTCATATGTATGGCGGTTTGCACTCTGGTGGGTTGACCTAGTTGCTCCAGAGTGTCTTGAAGTGCTAACCCATTTATGACGGTAGCTAGCATGCCCATATAGTCAGCTTGGGCCCTATCCATTCCAGCCCCAGTGCCGACCATACCTCTCCATATGTTTCCTCCGCCTACAACGACTGCTAGCTCGACATTAAATTCGGACCGGACTTTAACAATTTGCCGAGCTATCTCCTGAACTACATGCCCATCAATGCCGTGCCCTTCATCGCCTGCGAAGGCTTCACCAGATACTTTCAGCACTACTCGGCCCCATTGGCCATTTAGTAAGTTCGTTGTCTTATTTTGCACAGTTAAATTTTGCCCTTTACGAGTCCGCTACCTCATTGCTACCATGAGCCAGCTTAATTTGCATCTCGACAAGAGTAGATGATCTGAAACTATTCTCCAATGTAGGCTTGTGCAAACTCCACTATTTTTCCGTTACCGATGCGCTGCGCTACGGTTTCTTTCTCCCCGAAAATACCTTGTTCAAGAAGAACACGCTCGCTGAGCCATTTAGAAACTCGACCCTCTACTATTTTCTCCCAAGCTGCTTCGGGTTTACCTTCAGCTTTGGTTACCCCCAATGCGCTCTCTCGCTCTTTTGCTATCTCCTCTTCAGAGACTTCTTCTCTACTTAAAGCGGTTGGCTTTGCAAATGCAATATGGAGTGCGACTTCATGGAGGTCTTCATCTGAAATTCCTTCACCAACGACTACCACCCCGTTAATTCCCCTGCCCTCTTGATCGGTGTGTAGATAAACATCTACTAGGGCATTTTCTGGAACTTGGATTTTACGTACTAGTCCAAGCTGGATATTTTCTTTTTTCGCGATTCTTAAGTCATCTATTGCATCACTAATCTGTGATACTGCTTCCTCTCCTTCAGCAAGAACCAAATCTGCTAATTCCTGAGCTAAAGAAAGAAAGTCTTCAGCTTTTGCAGAGAAATCTGTTTCAGATTTAAGCTCTACAATTGCCGCAGCTGACTCTCCTCGCGCAACTGCAATCGCCCCATCGGAACTTTCGCGATCGCTCCTACTATCTGCTTTTGCAAGGCCTTTCTCACGTAAAGCTTGGAGGGCAGCTTCAAAATCTCCTGAAGCTTCATCGAGAGCTTTTTTCGCATCCATCATTCCTGCACCAGATGCCTGTCTAAGCTTTTGAACATCTTTCGCCGTAAAATCTGCCATCGTTGTACCTCTAACTAGTTTCTTGGTTTTCTTGTTCGGATAATTCATCTGCTGGTGAGGATGCAATTTCTTCAGCAATCTTTTTTTCTTTTTCACGGAATGCCTCTGCAGCAGCTTTTTTTGCCTGCTCTTGCTCCTCAGCTATCGCCTTTTCATCTTCTTCAGTTCTCTCTTGACTGACTTCTGGTGCAGGCGGTTCACTGCTGAGTTTCTTGGAGGCTATGAATTGGCCTTCTTCTACAGCTTCACATATGACTCGGCACATGAGTTCACTTGATCTGATAGCGTCATCATTCCCTGGAATAACATAATCAATAACATCGGGGTCACAATTAGTGTCGACAACCGCAATTACTGGGATACCTAACTTATTCGCTTCGGTAACTGCGATGTGTTCTTTTTTAGTGTCGAGCACAAAAACGATTTGTGGCCTACTTCGCATGGTTCTAATACCACCTAGGTTGCGCTCGAGTTTTGCTAGCTCCCTTGAGAGCATAAGTGCTTCTTTCTTGGGCATCTCATCGAACTCACCAGATTCCCTCATCCGCTGGTATTCTTTCATTTTCGCAACGCGTTTAGCCATGGTTTCAAAATTTGTGAGCATGCCACCAAGCCACCTTTGGTTTACATAAGGTTGAGAGCACCGCTCTGCGTACTGCTCAACAGCATCTCTAGTTTGTTTCTTAGTCCCAACAAATAGGACCAATCCACCGCTTGCAACGGTGTCTCTGACTTGGGTATATGCTGCGGCCAAACAATCGAGGGTTTGATTTAAATCGAGTAGATAAATCCCGTTACGCTCACCAAAAATGAATCTCTGCATTTTTGGGTTCCAACGTCTCGTCTGGTGGCCAAAATGGACCCCTGCTTCTAGAAGTTGAGTCATGGTGACAACTGGTGACATTTATTTCTCCTTCCACGGTTAAACGAATCCTGAAGTTGCGCTCGAAAACGACCGTGGTTAGCTTCAGGTGGATTTTTGATCTGATTTCAGAACAGAGAGAAGTCTATCAGCAGAAATCCATCTCCCACTTCCGTCATAACTAGATTTGCGAAGCTTGGGGATTCTACGCTCGGGGGTGGGTGTCTTTATGAACTCTCTTAAGCCTTTCTTTACTTACATGTGTGTAGATCTGGGTTGAACCAAGGTCGGCATGACCAAGCAGTTCTTGTACTTCTCGAAGATCCGCCCCGCCGTCGAGAAGGTGAGTAGCGTACGTATGCCTCAATGCATGAGGATTCGTTGGAGAAAGAGCTCTTCGGTCGATGAGTCTCCTTAGATCGCGAGGAGTAAGAGGCTTGCCTCGAAGGTTAACAAAAAGAAACTCATGACTCTTTCCGTTAGTCAAAAACTCAGACCTACCTTCGGATATCCAGGCATTAATCGCCTTGACTGATTTTTGCGACAAAGGGATAAGTCGCTCTTTATTCCCTTTGCCGAGAACTCGTACCAGATTTTTTTCAAAATCAAATGACTTTAAGGTGAGCGCGCACAACTCACTCACTCGAAGCCCGCTTCCATAAAGTAGTTCCAATACTGCATCGTCCCTAAGGCGTCGTGGTCCATCTTGGTCGAGAACTGATGCCCTTGGAGAGTCTAGGAGCACTTTGATTTCTTGTTGCTTTAAAACTCTTGGAAGCCTTCCCTCTCCGAGGGCCGCCTGAATTTCAATACATGGGTCTGTAGAGGTTATTCCATTCTGCTGTGCCCATCGGAAATACCTTCGAAGAGCTGATGTTTTCCTTGCTATCGTTCGGCGAGCATAGTTTTTTTCCTGTAGCCATGCGAGATAATGCCTGATGTGTCGACGGCTAACGTCTTCAGGTTCGAACACATCTATTTCTCTACCCCAGTTTATGAAGGCGTTTATATCTCTCTTGTACACGGCCGCCGTTGCATCACTGACAGAAATTAATGAAGAAAGGTATACTTCAGTGTTCCATGCCATATAACTAGGGTACTTTTTTTTCTTCGTTGGAGTGTGCAACAGGGCGATTGTACTTCGGACCTAGAGGCGCAAATACGATCCTAATTTAATATTTCTCGAATGTATCTAGAAACTGCTGCTATTTCTTGGCTAGAGAGCTTGGAACTAAAAGCTGGCATACCCTGCCCTTTGCCAACAGAAATGACATTTAGCAATCCATCTACCTGTGGGTATATTTTTACAATTTCGCCATCGTTGAGTGTCTTTCCTCTTCCTCCTTGCCCCGAACTCCCATGACAGCTGGCACAGTGCTTAGTCCAAACTGCCCTTCCCATCGAAAGTTCAGCATCACTCTCTCCATTAGGGCCAACGGGTATTTGAGGCGCAGAAGAGCCACAGCCAGACGAAATCACAGCTAGCAAAGTTAATATGGCGATCAGTGGCGCAACGATAGGGAGACGATGCTTTTCTACCAACCGCTAAACCTTGGAGGTCGTTTCTCTTGAAATGCTTTCATAGCTTCTGATATATCTTTTGTGGTGAAATTGACAGTCTGCGATGTTCCCTCTTGATCCAATGCATCTTGGAGAGAGTTTGCGAATGATTTATTTAACATGGCTTTGCTCATAGCTAGAGCTCGAGGAGGGCCATTGGCTGCTTTTTGAGCTAGCTCTAGAGCCTTTTTGTCAAGTTGATCATGTGGGACAACATAATTAATTAACCCCATTCTGTCTGCTTCTGCAGCAGAAAGAACCTCTGCTAATAGGACAAGTTCCTTTGCTCTTTGAAGGCCGACAATTCTCGGCAAAAGAAATGAACCTCCAAAGTCGACTGATAATCCACGTTTAGCGAAGATCTCACTAAAGCGAGCGTTTTCAGAGGCGACAACAAGGTCACAGCATAACGCAAGGTTCATACCTGCCCCTACCGCAACTCCAGGTACTTTTGCAATGGTTACTTTTGGCATATTGAACAACGAAAGGCAGCAGTCTCCGACTTTGCGCATAGATTCAAGCTGATGCACACGAGGCCCTTCATTGCGACTGGCCATGCCGCTTACATCTGCTCCGGAACAAAAATCATCACCGGCTCCGGTAACAATGACAGCTCGGACATCGTCTCTGTAGCCAAGATCAATGAAAGTCCGTTGGAGCTCATCCCACATTTCACTTGTTACCGCATTTTTAACGCTAGGCCTATTTATTGTAACGGTTGCTATATTTTCCTCGAGCGTAAGCTGAATTTCTTCCATAGAACAACGATACTAGATATGTGGGCTTTAATCCGACTCGAAAGCATAGCAAGTCAAGATTTGACTATTGGTTCGTCATTATTGGCTTAGTTGTTCTGGTAGCCCTTGTACTTTGGGCATGGCTAGGTTGATAGCGCGTGTGGACTGAAGAAGAGTGCGAGATACGAGTTATCCAGCCGTATCAAGCACGGAAGTCGTATATATGCCCTGGATGCAATAGAGACATCCCAGCTAAAAAGGGCCATATTGTCGCAGTACCACATTTAGCTCCTGACCTTCGCCGTCATTGGCATAAGGGGTGCTGGGTGAATCGAGTAAAGAGACCGCCGGTAGGATAGGTCAGTCTCTTTTTTCTCTAATCTTCGCCCTCTTACCAATTCTCTCCCGTTGGTAATAGAGCTTGGCCCGCCGAACGCGTCCTCTAGATACTTTTTCGATCTCGTCAACAATTGGTGAATGGATTGGGAATGTTCGTTCTACTCCCACACCAAATGAAATTTTTCTTACCGTGAAGGTTTCGCTTACTCCGCCGCCCTGTCGACCAATGACTACTCCTTCAAAAATTTGAATACGTTGTCTATTTCCTTCTACTACGCGAACATGTACTCTGACCGTGTCGCCTGGGGCAAAATCCGGAACATCATCGCGGATACTTGCTTTGTCTATTTGATCTGTAAGTTTCATAATATGAAGTAATTCTTTAAAGGGCTGAAAGCCGTAAGTAGATCCTTAAGGATACGGAGTATTTTGGCCGAAAACAATCTTGGGAATGAATTTAGTCAACTAAATCTTCGTATTCTGCTTGAGAATATTCTTTAAGAATGCTTTCTTCTTCGTCTGTCAAGCCTCCACGTTTGAGGATAAGGTCTGGACGATTTTCCATGGTTTTGAGGAGCGATTTAGCTTTTCTCCATTTTTCTATAGCCTTGTGATCTCCTGTAAGAAGCACGTCGGGGATGGTTAGATCTGCGTATTCTCTGGGCCTCGTATACTGAGGGTATTCGAGAAGCCCGCTTGCGAATGATTCGTCGATTGAAGATTCATCGTTTCCCATAACTCCCGGAATTAACCTAACTATGGACTCTATAAGGGCTAGAGCTGCTATTTCACCTCCAGATAAGACGAAGTCACCTAAGGAAATCTCACGATCCACTAGATGGTCAATAACCCGCTGATCCACACCCTCATATCTCCCACAAAGTAATGATAAACCTTCTAGTTTTGATAGTTCTTCGGCATCAGATTGTTCAAATGGTTTCCCAGAAGGTGTTAAGAAAATAAGAGGACGTGGTGGATTATTTTTTCTAACTACTTCAAAGATAGGTTCAGGTTTAAGAACCATTCCTGCCCCGCCTCCGTAAGGAGTGTCATCCACACTTCGATGTGCACCTTCGGCTTCATCTCTAATATCGTGACATCTTAAATCCAACGAGCCCGCATCTCTTGCTTTACCTAGAAGCGAAACCATAGAGAATGAATCAACCAGTTCAGGGAAAATTGTGAAGACATCAATCCTCATTAGTTCCCTCCTGTAACAGCCCATGGGGAATATCGACTTGAATCATTCGGTCTTTTTGTTCCACTACAAAGGTCAGAGGAATCATTGCTCCTCCTTTTAATACCAACAAGTCACTTGCTGGATTTGTTTCTATTGCGACAACCTCTCCAATAGTTGTGCCGTCACCATCTAAGACGCTACTGCCGATTAATTCATGGGCCCACATAATTTCCGGATCATTAATAGGTAGTCCAAAAAGCAGTTCTCCGACTAGAGCATCTGCAGCAGTTCGAGATTCTACCCCTTCGAACAGAACTAGATGATGCTGTTTATGCTGCTTGGAAGATTTGACTACCATCTTCCGCTCATCTTGAAGATAAAGCACAGAACCTGACTCAACTCGTTCTGAGACGTTGGAGATTAGACGTACGGAAAGCTCTCCCTTTAAACCATGAGCTTTCCCTATCCTGGCGACTTCGAGTAACTTCATCCTGACCTGTATCTATGGTTGAGTTGCCCAAGGATACCAGCTATCAATCTAGTCAGCTTGATGCAACCTTCTTTGGATACCAGATCAAATGGGAAATTTAATCAACGAACTCCACTGCAACCGAGATCCCATCACGAACCGCTGCTGCTTGAACGACGGTACGAATTGCATTTGCTATCCTCCCGCGTCTTCCTATAACTCGACCCATATCTCCATCGCCGACAGTAACAGCCATCGAAACTGTATCTTCATCATTAGTCACGTTAATCTGGACTTGATCTGGCTTCTCTACGACAGACTTTACGATGTGCTCGAGGGTAGCCAATGCATGTGGGACTTCAGTGCTGCTTTGGGTCATTGTTCTTCCTCTTTCGAATTCTCTGATTCAGATGACTCCTCAGCTGCAGGCTCCTCAGACGCTTCCTCAGCAACAGCTTCCTCAGCTGCAGGCTCCTC
>MDTD01015002.1_pt1 | contig 13622 bp, 16 predicted proteins | sample 811221 | NCBI WGS metagenome assembly MDTD01 (sample SAMN05326646, study PRJNA326480) | marine metagenome | isolation source: seawater | place: Pacific Ocean: South West | collected 2011
AAATTTTTGTTATAACTATATTAAAAACTTAATTTTTTTTTACAATATATTTATAAAAAAAATGATAAAGGCTATATTTTTTGATGTATTTGGAACCCTGGTAGATTGGAGAACTTCAATCGTTGAATTAGGAATAAAAATATTAAAGAATTCAGAATATAAAATTGACTGGGATAAACTTGCCATAAACTGGAGACTTAAGTATCAACCAAGTTTATTGAAAATAAATAAAAATAAATGGAAAAATCTTGATGAAATTCATATGGAAACTTTGGAGGAGGTATTAAAAGCAATGAAAATTTCTTTTATAAAAAGAATTGAGAAGGATAAATTAATTAAATGTTGGCACAGTCTTAAGGCATGGAATGATAGTTGTAGAGCTATTGAAAATTTAAATAAATCTTTTATAACTGCCACTTTATCAAATGGACATTTAGCCTTGCAAAAAAAATTAATAAAAAAAAATAATTTTAAAATAGATATTTTGTTTTCTGCAGAGCATTTTAAAAAATATAAACCTGATAAAATAGTCTATTTTGGTGCTGCAAAGTATCTTAATTTAAAACCATCAGAATGTGCTCTTGTAGCTTCCCATAAAAGCGATCTTATGGCAGCTTCATCATGTGGATTTAGAACAATTTATATTTCTAGAAAAGAAGAGTATGGAAAATATTCAAAAAAAATTGCTAAAGTCAATTTTAAGGCAGATATAACTATAAACTCATTGAACGAAATTGAAAAAAAATTAAAATAGGATTTTGCAAGCGTATATCATTTTTACGAGCAAGAAAAAACATTTAACATAAAAGGCGATCAAGTTATTTATTATCAAACATTAAACTTAATGTTACGGCTGACATAGCTAATTTTTCAGAGTCTTTTATTTCTATATCTACTTTACTTTTTAGCATTAAGCCTTTTTTGTAGTCATAAGCATCCAGTAAAGAAATACTGGCTCTGATTTCACTATTGCATAATACAGGTGATATGAATCTGATTTTTTCACTACCATAGTTTAAGATTAATCCTATTTTTTTACATTCCCATACTTCGCTAAAAAAAATTGGAAGCAAGGAGAGAGTATAATATCCATGAGCTATTGTCGTTTTATAAGGACTGTCAATCTTTACTTTATTTATATCTGTATGTATCCACTGGAAATCTTTAGTGGCTGAAGCAAAATTATTTATTTTTTCTTGATCAACTTTAGTCCAATTGCTGTATCCAAGGTGAGTACCCTTTAAGCTTTTAAACTGTAGTAAATTATCTATTATTTTCTTTTCCATGATTTTATACTATCATTGTTTTTTAAAAATGTTAATTTAAGTCATGGAAAAAAAAGATCTTAAATATTTGGTTACAAGGGAAGGAGCAACTGAAGCTCCTTTTTCTGGAATTTATAATAAAAATAAAGAAAAAGGTATTTATAATTGCGTAAACTGCAATGCAAGACTTTTTTCATCAAGTGTTAAATTTGACTCAGGAACTGGATGGCCTTCATTTTATGACGTTATATCTAAATTCGCAATTAAAGAGATTGAGGATAAAAGTTATGGAATGGCAAGAATAGAAGTTAAATGTTCAAAATGTGAATCTCACCTAGGACACGTATTTGATGACGGACCTAAACCAACCGGACTTAGATATTGTATAAACTCAGTAGCATTAAAATTTGAGAAAGATAAATAATAGTTTAAAAGATTTATATGTTTAACACTTTTGACTTAATAACCAAGTGCACCATTTTTTCTCTATTGAGAGAGCTGCTTGATAGTCACATATAGAACCTTCAAATATACTTGACAAAACTGCTCTATAGGCAGAAAGATTTCTTTTTTTCATAGAGTGTATCTTAGTATTGTAGTATATAAATGTATCAGTAAAATTTTTATCCCAATGAATTTTTTTTTTCTTGATTAGTTCTGAATTATTTTTTTTAAAATTTACCAATTTCATATCTTTTGCTTCCGAGAACGTTATTGATTTCTTGATCAAAATTATTTCTAATACTTTCTTGTAGTCTATCAACCGGATCATTCTCTGTAGACTCCCAAATAGTGGCATAAAGCCATTATCTAATTCTTCAAATTTAAATATAGTTTTTATATTAGCTTTTATAAAGTTGCAGGCTAAAGCAAATTCAAGTGCAGGCCCTCTCACTTTGTGATTTAAAATTGCAGTAAATAGGGTATTACTTTCTTCTATTGTTTTTGTAATCTCTTGGAATAGTAGAAGCATCTTCTTTAATTCAGATATTTTATTTTTTCCTAATAACTCTTTTATTATTAAATTAGTATCAAAATTTCCAATAATTTTTATTTCACTGAGATTTTCTTTATTACATTTTAATAATAATTTCAGGAGTTTTTCTAAGCTACTACATTTATAATTTGTTCCTGATAATTTTATTGAAGCGGTTTTTTTACAGAAATCAAACTTAGCAGTTGTCACTCTATACTCTTTCTATTATTGTTGCAGTTCCCATTCCTGCTCCAACGCATAACGTAATCAAAGCAGTGGACAAATTTCTTCTTTCTAATTCATCTAATACTGTACCTAATAATATAGCACCAGTAGCACCTAGTGGATGTCCCATAGCAATAGCTCCTCCATTAACATTAACTTTGTCCTCGCTTATGTTAAAGACATCCATATATCTCAGAACTACCGCTGCAAAAGCTTCATTAACTTCAAATAAATCAATATCTTTTACGTCCATTTTATTTTTTTCTAATACTTTCTTTGTTACATGCTCAGGACCAGTTAACATAATTGTAGGTTCTGTTCCTATAGAAGCAAAACTTCTTATTTTGGCTCTAGGAATTAAATTTAACTTTTCTCCTATTTCTTTATTTCCTATTAGTACAGCGGCTGCTCCATCAACGATACCAGAAGAATTTCCAGCATGATGAACATGATTAATTTTATTACATTCTGGATACCGCATAATTGCAATATCATCAAATCCAATACTGCTTCCTATTTCTTTGAAAGATGGTTCAAGAGAAGCCAATGATTGCATGGTAGTTTCTTTTCTAATTAATTCATCATGTTTAAGCATTAAATCACCATTCTGGTCATCAATGCTTATTATGCTTTTATCAAAGTAATTTTTTTCTGACGCATAAGAAGCTTTCTTTTGTGATTTGACAGCAAATAGATCAACATCGTCTCTAGAATAATTATACTTAGTAGCCAATAGGTCTGCAGATATTCCTTGTGGAACAAAGTAGGTTTTAAAAGCTATTTCGGGATCAGCCATCCAAGATCCACCTGAGCTTCCCATAGGAATTCTAGACATGGACTCAACCCCACCACCTATAGCAAGTTCAGATTGTCCACTCATAATTTGTGCTGAAGCAATATTACAGGCTTCTAAGCCAGATGCACAGAACCTATCTATTTGCGTTCCAGGTACTGTTTGACTGTAATCTGCGTCAAGCACTGAGATTCTTGCAATATCAGCTCCTTGTTCATTTACTGGATGGACACAACCTAATATTACGTCATCTAAGTAAGATGTATCAAGGTTATTTCTAATTTTTAATTCTCTTAGAGTCTTAGAAGCAAGTTTGACTGGTGAAATTTGATGAAGAGAACCAGTTTTTTTACCTTTTCCTCTAGGAGTTCTAATTGCATCATATATATAAGCATCTTTCATATTTTGACTTTCTTTTATAGATTTCTGCTAATTATTTCTTTCATGATCTCGTTAGTTCCGCCATATATCCTTTGTACTCTGCTATCAGTGAATGCCCTAGCAATTTGATACTCTTGCATATATCCATAACCTCCATGTAGTTGAAGGCATTCGTCTAAAACTTTGAATTGTAAATCAGTTGTCCAAAGTTTAGCCATAGCACCATCTTCAGCTGAAAAATTATTATTTATATGTTCTTTAATGCATCTATCTAGGTAAGCTCTAGCTACATTTAGTTCAGTTTTCAATTTTGCTAAAACAAATTTAGTATTCTGAAAGTCGATTATTTTTCTTCCAAAAGCTTCTCTATGCTTAGTATAGGATATTGTCCAGTCTAGCGCTGCTTGCGCTGCGGAAATAGCAGTAACTGCTATTGAAAGACGTTCCTGAGGTAATTCGTCCATTAACTGTGAAAAACCTTGTCCTTTATTTCCTATTATATTTTCTACAGGTAGTATAACGTCTTCAAAAAATAGTTCTGATGTATCTTGTGCCTTCATTCCTATTTTTTTTAAATTTTTTCCTCTTTTAAAACCTTTTCTGTGAGACTCACATATTATTAAAGATATCCCCTTAGCTTTTTTAGATGAATCAGTTTTTGCTACCACAATAATCATATCTGCATTCTGTCCATTTGTTATAAATGTTTTAGACCCACTCAGACAGATGCTTTTACCCTCAATTATTGCTTTTGTCTTTATATTTTGTAAATCTGAACCTGTCCCGGGTTCGGTCATTGCAATTGCTGAGATTTTTTTTCCTTCAACCATATCGGGTAGAATTTCTTTTTTTTGTTTATCATTACAGTAATTTACTATGTAAGGGGCAACAATGTCGGAGTGAACGGCAAAACCAGGGCCTGTTGTTCCTGCTTTTGCTAATTCTTCTGCGATAATAACATTAAATCTAAAATCACCATCAACGCCTCCAAATTGACTGGGGACATTTGGACATAAAATACCAGCATTACCGGCTTTAAGCCAAATTTCTTTAGGAACTACTCCATTTTTCTCCCATTCATGGTGATGAGGAACTAATTCTTTCCTGATAAACTTAGAAACTGTTTCTCTAAATTGTTTTTGTTCTTCATTAAAAATTTTCCTTGTAAACATGTAAAAAAAATAATAGATATTTCATTTTTTGTAAACACAAGTCTATGTAATATATTTATTATACAACTTTCTCATACCTAGTATCCATCTATCTGTATCACCTGCCTTTATTTTAATATACTTTCTAACTGCTTGATGAGGAGTAATCAAAAATTTACCTTTTTTCATAGCATCTAAAGTAATTGATGCAACTTCTTTAGCTTCAAGCATACCATCTATTCCTGCAACACCTCCATTTTTTAAATTTTCAGTCATAGCCGTAGAAACACCTTGGGGGCACAGTAAGCTTACACCTATATTTTTTTCTCCATATGTAATTGCTAGCCATTCAGCATAACCAACAGTTGCATGCTTGGTTGTAGAATATGTTGCTGATCCTACCTGCGAAAGTAATCCTGCAGCAGAGGCTGTAATTAAGAACCATCCCTTATTTCGACAAAGCATTTTTGGAACACAATATCTTACTAGTATAGTATGTTGTAAAAGGTTGGTCTTAATTATACTTTTCCAATGACTTTCTGAAGCAAACGCGTCGTCATCAGCTGCTATACCGGCATTACAACAAATAAGATCTAATCTTTCATATTTTTTGTAAATTTTATCTAAAACCATTGTCATATCTTTTTGTTCTCCAACATCAGCAAAGAAGTAATCTGCTTTTGAGGTGTCGTTTTTTTTAATATCAATATTTATGACCTTTGCAGCTTTTCTATTAAATAATTCATTAACTAATGCTAAACCAATTCCACTTGAACCTCCTGTCACTAAACAAATTTTATTTTTAGGATTAAAACCCATATTGTTAGCATACACTTTATTACTGTGCATAAAATTCCTTTCATGTTAATAATAATATATCATAAACATAGTGAGTATTCTAATGAGGATTAATGAAAGAAAATATAGAACTATATGGTATGATGAAAAAGAAGATGGTGTATTTATAATTGATCAAACGAAGCTTCCATTTGAAGTCAGTATAGTAAGACTTAACACGTTAGATGATGTATTGAATTCTATTAATAATATGCAAGTGAGAGGGGCTCCACTTCTGGGAGCTACGGCAGCTTTTGGTTTATATTTAGCGTATAAGAGAGATATGAAAATAGAAAGCTTAAATTTAGCTGCAAAAAAAATTAAAAATACCAGACCGACTGCTATCAATTTATTTTGGGCAATAGATAGAGTAATGAAGAGTGTAAATTTTAAACAACCCAAAAAAAATCTGAAGAAAAGTTTGTTAAATGAAGCAATTGAAATTTGTGATGAGGACATAAAATCGTGTAAAAAAATTGGAAAATATGGATATGAAATTATTAAAAATAAAAACAGAAATAAAAAAATAAACATCCTTACTCACTGTAATGCAGGATGGTTAGCAACTATTGATTGGGGAACAGCTACAGCACCAATATATTATGCAAGAGATAAAAAAATTGATTTACATATTTGGGTTGATGAAACAAGACCTAGAAATCAAGGTGCACTTCTTACCAGTTTTGAGTTAAATAATGAAAAAATTTCGAATACTGTCATTGCAGATAATGCTGGCGGTTTATTGATGCAACGAGGTGAGGTAGATTTATGCATTACAGGAGCTGACCGTGTTCTTAAAAATGGTTACGTTATCAACAAAATAGGAACATATTTAAAAGCTTTAGCAGCTAAACAACATAATATACCATTTTACGTTGCTATACCCTCTTCCACTATTGATTGGGATAGTAATAATTATAAAGATATCATAATTGAAGAAAGAAATGTTGATGAATTGAATAAAATATCTGGTTTGGACGATAATGGAAATGTAAAAAAAATTCATATTTATTCAGAAAACAGTCGGGCATATAATCCAGCATTTGATATAACTCCAAATAATTTAATTACTGGCTTAATAACTGAGAAAGGAATAATAGAGGCAGAAATAAAATCATTAGAAAAAATAAAATATGAGTGAAATTAACAAAAGAAAACTAATTGTTGAAACATCTAGATTTCTAGTAGATTCTAAATTGTCTCCTATAAGATCAGGCAATATTTCAATTAGACACGAAAAAAAAAATGTATCAGGTTTATTAATCTCTCCTTCAGGTAAAAAAAATTGTTCGTTAAGAACTAGCGACGTAGTATTTGTAGATTTAAAAGGACATTACGACAAGAAATTGCAAAAACCTTCGTCAGAAACAAAATTTCATATAGCATTATATAAGAATTATTCTTGTAATTCAGTTGTTCATGTTCATTCAAAGTATTCTGTAATATTATCTTGTTTATATGAAAAAATACCATCTTTTCATTATATGATTGCACTAGCAGGAGGTAAAGATATAAAAACTGCAAAATACGCAATATATGGAAGCGAGGAGTTGTCAGTTAATATTTCTCAAGCAATTAAGAAAAGGAGAGCTTGTTTGATAGCAAATCATGGTCAGGTTTCCATAGGAAATAGTATTGAAGAAGCACTAGAATTAGCTCAAGAGGTAGAGTTATTATGTGAATATTATTATAAATGCAAATTAATTAAAGACCCTTATTTATTATGCGATAATGAAATGGAAAAAGTTTTAAATAAATTTGACAATTATAAATCAAATTAGTCAAACAAAATTTGATAGTAGATATATATATTTAAATGGTGCCCCATACTGGTTACGCTCCAGTGGCTCAGCCTTACCAAGGTTGTATTTTACTATTAAACTAATGGGGCATTTATCTGAATTATACTTGACGTTAAATAGAAATCAATAATTATGAAAATATTTAATCGAACATGCTAAATAATAAACGAAATGTATAAGTTAGTACTTTTACTCTTTTTATTTTTTTTAAAAAGTTTTGCTTTTGAAACTGCTGCGCTAAAAGCAAGCATTTTATCTTGTTATGGTTTTTTTTTAGAAAAAAATAAAACTTTTGAAGATAAACAATTTACTATTTTAAAAAATAGAATAGAAAAGATCTTAAATAATAGTTCGTTTGATGGTTTTAATAAAGAAGAGTATATAGAAAAAGGAATTAATTTAGCATTAAAAATAGATGATAATGATCTTATTAAGGCGACTTTTATTGGATGTAAGCAAAATTTAAATTCTCTTAATAATATTCTGCTTAAATAGATAAATTTTATTTATTATATAATTGACAAAAATGTAATAAGTATTTTCATTGTAATAATTAGTTACCAAATAGAAATTGCTTAAATATTTATTTGTGATAAAACAATATTTTTCAAATTAATTTAGGAGATTTAAATGAAAGTATTAAAACTATTTTTTGTATTTATTCTGTTTGTAAAGATGGCTTCTGCTGACCAAGTGACTATGAAATATGGAGGTGACTGGACAAAAACAACCGTAATTCAGAATGGAGACTTTATGAGCATGGCAGGGTCTTTTATAGGAACTAACGTTATGAAAATGGGAAGCCAGGAAATGAGAACAAACTTTGTTTGTACAGGACTATTTCAAACAGAACCTGCTGCAATGTTGATGGGATCTTGTAATATGAAACTTGCAGGTACTAATGAATTTTGGGTTTTAAATTGGAAATGTACAACTACAGGAAGCGGTAAAGAAAAATGTAAGGGAAATGCTGTAGGTGGTACTGGAAGATTTGAAGGTGTAACAGGCTCTATGGAATGGATTGATGTCGCAGGTTTTGGCGAAGGTGGAGGAACCTTCAATTTAAAAAATTAAATTTTATTATAAACTAGAAATAACTTAAACTAATTTATTTATATTAAGAACTTTCTTTAGCAAAAACAAAGTCTATTTTTTTAATAATACTATTTTCAGTATCTACTAAGATAATAGACTTCTTTTTTGAATATATAAAATACTCAAGCAATTGTCTTCTTGTATTAATATTTTCTATATAAGAAGCTTGTCCACTTTTTATTTCAGCAAAATACTCGACTCCATTTTTTTGTACCAGAAGGTCTGGTCTAAAGGAAAAGGACTTTTTTTTATTGTTCTCATATAGGTAATGATTTACTTTGAATTGCTCATCTATAATATCAAAATTATGTTTTTTGAGTAGTACTATGGCTTCTTTTTCTGATTTTTTAGCATGTCTTTTAAGAATAAAAAAAACTATTCTTTTATATATCTTTCTAAGTTTCCAGCCAAAAAAAACAAGAAAAATAGAAACTATAACAATTATGATAACATTAAAATTTAACATTTTTTAAAAAGAATGATTTTATAGTATAATACGAATAGTTTGAGTAAAAATTTACAAATAAAAATTTCTGTAGTAATTCCATCTTTTAATAGAGAAAAATATCTGGAAAGAGCAATTAAATCAATTCTTAACCAATCCGTTAAAGTAGATGAAATAATATTAGTAGATAATGGGTCAAGTGATAATACAAAATTATTAATAAAAAATAAATATCCGTTTGTGAAAATTTACAATGAGGATAGAGCAGGAGTCAGTTTTGCAAGAAATACAGGCATAAACAAGGCCAAAAATAATTGGATAGCTTTTCTGGACTCTGACGATGAATGGAAAAGGCTTAAAATAGAAAAACAGGTAAAAAAAATATTTACTAGTAAAGATAGATATAAAATAATTCATACAAATGAAATATGGATGAGAGATGGCAAACATCTAAATCAGAAGAAAAGACATGAAAAAAAAGAAGGATATTTGTTTAGAGATAGTCTAAATATATGTAAGATATCGCCATCAAGTGTATTAATGCATAAATCCTTATTTCACGATTGTGGTATGTTTAACGGTGACCTGAAAGTATGCGAAGACTACGAGCTATGGTTGAGAATAACAAGTAAGGTTCTGGTGGGGCTAATTAATGAACCTTTAATAATAAAATATGGAGGGCACGATGGTCAATTATCAAAAAAATATTGGGGAATAGATAGATTTAGAGTAAAAGCATTAGAAAATCTCATTCTAAATTATGGTCTAAACTCTGACCAAGAATATTGGGCAACAAAAACTTTAATAGAAAAAATTAATATTTTATTATGTGGTGCAAAAAAAAGAAAAAATTATGAACTAATTAAAAGATTAAATAAAAAAAAAATATTTTGGAGGAAAAAAAATTATTAAGATAGATAATCGCAATTATAGATTTATTCTTGCATTTCAGAGTGAGGCAAAAAGTATTATTGATTATTATAAGTTAAAAATTTTTAATACTAGTACAAATTTATTTAGATGCTATAAGAGCGATAAAGAAAATATTTGGCTAGTTATTTCTGGTAGGGGAAATATTAATGCAGCAGCAGCCTCGGTTTTCTTAAAGATGATTAGCCCAGATTCTAATAGAAATATTTGGATTAATATTGGAATAGCAGGCAATGCTATTGCTCCGCTAGGTTCTTTACATAATATAAAAAAAATTATCAATTCAAAAAATGAAAAGGAAACTTATTATACTAATTCAACTATCAATAGCCTAGCTTTTAATTCCACAGTTTTAAACGTGCAAGAGGAAGAGAGAAGCTTTAAAAATGAAGAATTAGTATATGAAATGGAGTCCTTGGGATTTATACAAACCGTAGAAAAATTCTGTACAAGGGAGCTTATTTGTATTTTAAAAATTATTTCTGATAATAGAATTAATTTACCTGATAGTTACAAAAAACTAGCGCATAAAATAATCTCTAAAAATATTGTAGCTATAGACAGTATATTAGAGAAGTATCATAAACTATCCATGGAACAAAAAGATCTAGATTATGACTTATTAAAGCCTATTCAAGAAAAATATCATCTATCTTTTACAAATAAAAAAAAAATGAAAACTATAATTATTAAAATTAGTGTTATTTTAGAAAAAGAAGATATTATCAAAGAAATAAAAAATTCTAAAAATTTAAAAAGTTTATTTAATAAATTTGAAGAAGCTTTATCAGATAATATTATAAAAATATAATATGAAAAAAATAATATATATAGAAAAAAAAATAAAATCCTATGATAGGGTAAAAAATATAGTAAATAGACATCCTAACTCTGATGTAATCTACATTGATAAATATACAGAAGTCTTTAATAAAAAAAATCAAAACTTTAGACTACAGAAGAAAAACCCCTCTTTACTTATTGCTAAAAAGCATGACAATTTTTTAAATAAGATTCCAGAAAAATACGGTATCGGGAATAAATTGAATTACTATTTTTCTTATATGTACAATTGTTTGTTTGATTGTAAGTATTGTTTTCTTCAGGGCTTATATAATTCAGCAAATTATGTAATTTTTATAAATTATGAAGATTATTTTAAAGAAATAGAATCTTTGAAAGCAAGATTTGAAAAAAAAAAAATCACAATATTTTCAGGATATGATTGCGACTCGTTAGCATATAATGCTCATACGGGGTTTATAGAGGAGGCACTAAGTTATTTTTCAAAAACAAATAATATAGAATTAGAAATAAGAACTAAAAGTACATTTATTAAACCACTTTTAAGGCAAAGTTTAGAAAATGTAGTAGTAGCTTATAGTTTTACGCCCCCTAGGTTTTCAAATAAATATGAAACAGGAGTTCCTTCTGTAGAAAAAAGACTTGCTTCAATAAGTAGACTTGTGAACTTAGATTGGAAAATAGGATTAAGATTCGATCCTTTTGTAATTTATGAAGGGTGGGAACAGGATTATACTGAATTATTTTCAATGTTATTTAATGTTATTCCAAAGGAATTAATTCATTCAGTGACATTCGGAAACTTAAGATATCCTAAATCGTTATTTAAAAGATTATATTTAAATAATTCGCAAGAAAAAATATTTTTTAGCCTAAAAAAAAATGGCTCATTATATGAAGATGATAATAAAACTCTCATATCAGAATTTTTTAATAATCAAGTTATTAAATATGTAAATAAAGAAAAGATATTTCAAAACTTTTAAGAATTTTTATGAAAAAAATATTAATTACAGGTGCTTCTAAAGGGATAGGAAAAGCTACAGCATTAAAATTGCTTAATGAAAACTACAAGGTAGTAGGTTTATCCAGAACGCACAGTATAAAAGATAAAAACTATACACCAATTAAACAGGACTTAAATACGATTGACCAAGTCGCTAAATGCATGGATAGTATTCTAAAAGAAAATAGAAGCATAGAAGCTTTTATTAGTGTTGCAGGTGAAGGCATATTTGAAAATTTAGAAAATTTCTCAGATAAGACAATAAAAGATTATTTCAATCTTAATTTATTATCGCATTTAATAATTTCAAAAAAATTGGTTTCTTTTTTTAAAAAAAAGAAAAAAGGATACTTTATTTTTATAGGATCAGAAGCAGCATTAAATGGTGGAGAAAAAGGAACACTATATACTACGGCTAAACATGGTTTGTTTGGTTTTGTAAAATCTTTAAAACTTGAATGTAATAGAAATAATATTAGAGTCACAATTATAAATTCTGGAATGGTGAGAACAAAATTTTTTAAAAATTTAAAATTTAAACCAGGAAAAAGAAAAGAAAATGCTATTTCTGTAAATGATATCGCCTCTTTAATAAGTTATCTTCTAAGTACTAGTAAATATATTAATATATCTGAAATAAATATTTCACCTTTAAAGAAAGTGATAGATTTTAAAAAAAAATAATCTTAACATGCGTTGGCATAGTAATTGCTTCTTACATTTTGAAATATAAATGTTAGTATTTTGACTTTAGAAAGGATGTGCTATTATGGCAGATGCTACTATGGCTGAACAACAAGGCGAAATAAATAAAAATGCTCAGGAAGCTTTCGAAAATCTGACAGGAACTCAGAAATGTGCCATTCTTATGCTTTTAATAGGAGAAGATGAAGCTGCAAACATTATGACTAATCTTGATCCTGAAGAAGTAAAATCTTTAGGTACATCCATGTATCAAGTTCAAGATATCGATCAAGATACGGTCAATCTTGTTTTGGATGAGTTTCTTTCTATTATAAAAGCAAATACTGCTCTAGGTTTTGGTGCTACAGATTATATATCGTCTGTCATGTCAAAGGCATTAGGAAGTGAAAAAGCACAATCTGTGTTATCTAAAATCACACCACAAGATGCCAATAAACCTATTGATATTTTACAATGGATGGACGCAAAATCTATTGCTGATCTTATATCAGATGAACATCCACAAATTATTGCAGTAATATTATCTTATTTGGAGTCAGCAGTAGCTTCTGATGTTTTAAGCCAACTTGACCCAAGATTACAACCAGACATAATTTATAGATTATCAACATTAGAAAATATACAACCAGAGGCGCTTAAAGAATTAGAGAGAGTAATGGAAAAGAAATTTAATTCCAATGCCTCTTTAAGAGCTACTCAAGCAGGAGGTATTAGATCAGCTGCAAATGTTATGAATTATCTCAAATCAAATGTAGAAGGAGAGATAATGAAGAATCTAACTAAGAGAGATAAGGACATTGCAAAAGAAATACAAGAAAATATGTTTGATTTTGAAAACTTATTAGGTATTGATGACAAGAGCATGCAATTTTTAATTAGAAGTTTAGATAATGAACTTATAGTTGTTGCTCTAAAAGGTGCAGATGATGCATTGACTGATAAATTTTTTGCCAGTATGTCCCAAAGAGCTGCTGCTAATATTAAAGATGAAATGGAAGCTCTTGGTCCGATGAGGTTAACAGATGTACAAGAAGCGCAAAAGCAAATAATAGCAGTAGCAAGACAATTAGCTGATGAGGGTTCGATAGTGCTATCAGGAAGAGGTGGAGACGAGTATTTATAGTCCTTATTGCTAAAATATGAGATATGAAAAATATGAAAATTTTGACTAAAATTGTACTATTATTTTTGTTTGCTAACACATTGT
>MDTD01099901.1_pt1 | contig 13622 bp, 15 predicted proteins | sample 811221 | NCBI WGS metagenome assembly MDTD01 (sample SAMN05326646, study PRJNA326480) | marine metagenome | isolation source: seawater | place: Pacific Ocean: South West | collected 2011
AGCGGGATGAGTTCATCGGTGCGTTTGGCTGCCTGAATGCCTGCGATGCGGGCGACTGCAAGGGCTTCACCTTTGGGTAAATCCCCTGCCATCAGGCGGTCGAGGGTCTGTGGTGAAGCGACGAAATCGCCTTGTGCGACAGCTTTGCGGTGCATTGGGGGTTTGGCTGAGACGTTGACCATCTGAGCTTTGCCGGCATCATCGATATGAGTGAGCTTTCCTGTGTCCATGGTTTTGGTATTCTATACGGATCATGAAGCAAGCACGCAAATTTTTCCTGTTGATCGCTTTGGCGGTCATGACCACCGGCTGTGTCCAGCGTACGATCAAGATCGACTCCACGCCCCAGGGCGCATTGGTTCATCTCAATGATCAGGAAGTCGGCCGCACCCCCGTCTCCGTACCTTACAAGTTCTACGGCGTGTACGACGTGCGTCTGGAACTCGACGGATACAAGCCACTATGGACCCAGGAAGAAGCCAAGGCACCGTGGTGGGAAGCGCCCGGCCCGGACATCATTGCTGAAGCGATCTCTGATGCTCACGTGATTCAGGATTGGCATTTTGATCTTGAACCCAAGTTGGCAGTCAGTGATGCCGAAGTGGTGCAGCGTGCTGCGGAGCTTAAGTCGCAAGTGGGTGCACAAAATAACGAGTCAGAGTAAAACGCAAGGCGACAAGGCAACCCGTGCCGCGGGAGCGACACGGCTTTGAGTGACACGGCTTTGACGAGACATTAAATCAATAACAAAACGGGCTGACCACATCCATGGCCAGCCCGTTTTTTATTTGCAATCACAATCTGTGATATTCGAACTTATTCAAAACCGGGCAAAAACGCGGCTTCGGCGTCGAACATTTCGTTGGTCATCTTGCGGATTTCACCCGGCGTGAGCACGGCGGCACACAGGGGGTCAAGCATCAACGCGTGAATCGCTGCTTCCTTGGACTTCTCGATACAGGCCTTGGCAGCCAGGTCGAACATGTTCATGTTCAGGCGGCAAATGGCAGCCATCTGCGGGGGAAGTGCACCGTAACGCGTCGGGTGGATGCCGTTGCGATCAACCATACAGGCCACTTCAACACAGCCATCCGAAGGCAGGTTGGTGATGACCGGACCGCGACCGGTGGCATCAAAGTTGGCGATGTTGCCATGGATGCGGAACGGCTGATCCTTTTCACGACCTTCGATGATCCAGGAAGCGTATTCCCAACTGCGTTCCCAGCCGCATTCCTTTTCACCGTTGACCATGGCCATGCGATCCTTATCAGCTTCCTTGCGCCAGTTGGGCCAGTTGGTGGCATAGAAACGTGAACCGCCGTCATAGGTCAGACGCCAGAGTTTCTTGCCTTCTTCACTCTTGCGATAGTACGGCAGGTATTCAGAAAGGTGACCGGAGGATTCAGTGATGAACGCGCCGAAGTTCACGCACATATCCTTGCGGACAAGGTCCTTCATCTTGTACGGGAATTCGTAGTCCTTGATGCGACCGGCATCGGTGGCGTCGGCAAGGGCTTCACCGCGATCATACTCGGCGTGACCTTCAGCAATTTCGTCTGCGAACTTCTTGTACAGTGTCTTTTCGTAGAGGTTTTCACCCTTGTGCTTGAGCGTGGTGAACCATGCCAGGTGGTTGATGCCGGCACATTCCCATTCCATCTCTTCGTAGGGGACGTCGGCATACTTGGCCAGCAAGTGACTGGTGCCCTGCACGGAGTGACAAAGGCCAACGACTTTGATTTCAGGAACCGCGCGGGCGGCTGCCAGACACATGATGTTCATCGGGTTGGTGTAGTTGAGCATCCATGCATCGGGGCAGATGTCACGCATGTCACGCAGCACATCCAGGAAGACCGGGACGGTACGCAGGGCTTTGAACAGACCACCGGGACCGATGGTGTCGCCGATGCATTGGTCGATGCCGTACTTCAGCGGAATGTCGTTATCGAACTTGACGCAGTCGGTGCCGGACACTTCGATGCAGCTGACAACATAGGTGCTGCCTGGCAGGGCTTCGAGACGATTGGTCGAGGACTTGACGGTCCAACCTTCGCTGCGACCCTTGACACCGATGAGCTTTTCGATGAGCTGGTGCATGGTGTTGAGGCGTTCTTCGTCAATGTCGACGAGGAAGATTTCGCCCTTGTCGGCACCGGGCATCTGCAGCACGTCATTGCACAGACGCGGGCAGAAAGCCGAACCGGCTCCCAGGAAAGTGATCTTGATCGGACGGGTGAATTTACCGGGAAGACCCTTCTGGTTTTCTGCGGTCTGCATGTGGGCTTCGTGGCCCTTCTTGGCTTCTTTGTCGATGGTGGCTGTGGCCATTGTTTTGCTCCTGATTAACAGCGTGTGACAAACTTTGATTATTGTTACCCAAAATTCAGGAATTTCAACGACAATATTGTGATAGTTAATGTATATTTTGTGATATGGCGCAACTTGCTGTCCACGAACCCAGTTCCACCCCGCCCTTCTGGTCCGTCTGGACCTACGGCCACGATGTCCGTACGCCCAACGAACATTACCACTGGCGCAATCATGATCGCGGTCCGCATCACTGCGTGAGTATCCAGTACAACATCCGGGGCTCAAGTGTCTATGTCGAACGCGGCCAGAAATTCATCGTCAAGCCACAACAGGCCTTTGTGTTCAGCTACATGGAAGACAGCAGCTATTATCTGGACCCGGATCGTGATGAGATATACGAGTGTATCTGGCTGAATCTCAGTGGTGCTGGATTGCGCGAACACTGGCATTACCTGCGACAACAATTCGGGTCGATTCTGACCATCGATCCCAAGTCCACCACGATGCGAACCATCCACCAGATTTATGACATGGCAGCACCCAAGCACAACACCGATCCCTACGACATGGCGACGGCGATCTATCGACTGGTCATGCAAATCGCCGATGACATGCGCGCCCGTTGGCAGAAAACCGAATCCCCGGTCGACCAGGCCATCGAACAACTGCTCCAACACCCCACCGGCACGTTGTCACTTAAATCCATTGCAGCAAGATTCGATGTCAGCCGCGAACATCTCACCCGAAGATTCGTCGAGAAAATCGGTATCAGTCCCGGTCAGTTTCTCATTCAACAAAAACTCCAACGTGCACTGATCCTGCTCAAGGAAACCAATCTCTCCGTCGCACAAGTCGCCGATCAATCCGGCTTCGGCACTTCACACACCCTCATCCGCCAGATGCAAACCACCCATGGCATGTCACCGACGGAATACCGAGAAACACAACGTGCGTAACACGTTTTTCAAGGCACCGGATCGATACGATCCGGCTCGCGAAGACAGTGTCGCGGAGACAAACATTTTCATGCCTTGGCGAGCCGGCTCGTGTCGAGCCGATGTCTTGTGTTTATTGCATGTATTGTTGCAGCGTGACGGTATCGCGTTGGCTTACGATTCGTTTAAGACGATCGGAAAACGCCCACGGCGTTTGCGCGTCGATTTGATGCAAACCCAGTTGTTTGAGAATCGCTTCAACCAATTCACCCAATCCCTGACCGGTGGTTGAGCTGATCGGCAGGAGTTGCTTGGGCAACTGCGCTGCATCGTCATCGGTCAACGCATCGACCTTGTTTAAAGTCAATATGTCGGGCTTGCGATTTGTGAGATTGGCTGCTTCAAAACCGTTTTGCAGATCAGACATGTAAACCAAAACGTCAGCCTCATCGATGACCTGTTTTGCCAAACCGATAGCTTGTTGTTCGACATCATCATCACTGATGCGTATGCCCGGCGTGTCCATCCAACGCACTGCCACCCCGCGGAGTTGCGTCATCCCACCAACCCAGTCTCGCGTGGTGCCCGGCAGGTCCGCGACGATGCTTGCTGCGTAGCCGAGAATCCGATTGGTGAGCGTGCTCTTACCGACATTGGCTGGGCCGACAAGGACAACCGAGGGCATGTGACAGAGTTGATCCAGTTGCTGGGTATCCGTAGCGATATGCGAAAAGTCCAAGTCATCACGCGACCAGTTTTCCGACTGTGCCAATAGCAGATCAACTGCTGCGGGGCTTGGAGATAAAGCGAGGGTTGCCAACATGTCCGCTTCAAAGTCGCTTGCTGCTTCGGGGTAAAGCTCGCGATTGGATGGCGGTTTGAGATGACAATTCATGCTGATGAGTTTATCGGTCAGCAGTTCAATGACACGCAGTCCACCGTGAGGCATGAGCTGCGCCCATTGGTCATTCAGACACACAGCCAAGCCTTCGTCGATCCCTGCAAAGTCGCAGAGATAAACGCAGCCATCGTCCCAGCTTTGTCGGTCACAGAGTTCAGCAAGAAGTGATTTGACACCTTGACCATGCAATTGGACCAATGCCACCGCGCCAGCCGCGTTGGACGGAGTTGTCAGACTCAGCGTGATCACTTTTTGAGCAGGTCCGGGGGTTGGTTGTTGATGAAGTCAGGATTGGAAGGCTGCATGGGTTTGCCGTTGGGGTAGTTCATCGCAAAGACACCCATCAACGCAATCGGCAGCGCCAGTGTCGGGCCGATCTGCCCATGCAGAAAAAGCACCACAATGGAGAACAGCGCAGCGCCTTCAATGATTGCCATCGACAGCAGTGAGCCGATGAAATAGCCCTGCGGTGTGACGGCATTGTTCACCCAGTGTTTCTTGTAAATCTGCATCCGAATGAACGAACCCATCGGCACAGACATCAGGCCAAGAACCACGGCAATAATGTAAAAAATCTTCACCGATTCAAACGTCGCAGGTTCACCGTTAAAGCTCACAACCAATGCAACCGCAAAAAAGGCCAGTTGTCCAAGAAGCATCATGCCCCAGATTAAACGGAGAATTTTGGCTGCTTGCTCGGGCGTCTGAATCTGTTGGTTCTGGTTCATTGCAACCTTTCGCAGTTCGGTTTCGTCACAGGTTTATTTTGAAAATGTCAATCAATCATCCGACTTCATCTGGGTCTTGATCGCTTGCACCATGCCCAGCATCGTCAGTTCGGGGACGATGTGTTCGACGAGTTCATAGTCCTTGAACAGCACATCGGCATCACCGCCTGTGGCAACGACGACGGGATACGCACCGGCGTGTTCGGCATATTGTTCGACGAGTTCACGCACCATGCCACGGATGCCATAGAACACTGCGGAGAGCATCGCCTGGGCAGTGTTGTGGCCGATAGGTTCGTCGGGCTTTTTGAATTCGACATCGGGTAACTGCTCTGCATGTTGATGCATACTCTGAAGCATGGTCTTAGCGCCCGGTCCAATCGCCCCGCCGTGGAAAGTGCCTTGCCCGTCGACGTAGTCCACGGTGATGGCGGTCCCCGCATCGACGACGACACAGGCCTGACTCAGATGCCCGAACGCGGCAGCAGCATTGAGCAGCCGATCGGTTCCGACAATGGTCTCAGGGTCAAGCTGTCGGCCGACCGGGACGCTGAGATCCTCTTCCATCACCACGACAGGCCCTGCCTCAATTCGGCGAAGCAGTTGGGTGACATTCTGCTTGGCACGCGAGTTGACCGATGAAATCAGAACCATGACATTGGCCTTGTTACTGACTTCCGCGAAACTCTCGGAGAGCAGATGTTCCAGGTCACGCTCGGGAGCCGAGTGACAGATGGATTCGGGGTTATGAATTTTATCGTCACGGAAGGTGCCAACCTGCGTGCGCGTATTGCCAATGTTGATAAGTAAGAGATTCATGTTTACTGACATTGTTCTTCTGCTTGTTTGATCTGCCGGATGCGCTGCCAGCAGACGTTCACCAGTTCGTTGACGCCCTGCCGGGTGGCAGAGCTGATCCATAACACTTCAACGCCCAATTCCTGTTGGATCATCTCCACAGCGGTTTGACGATCCTCTTCATCGGGAAATAAATCCAGCTTCGAGAGCACGATGATCTCAGGCTTGATCCCCAATTCCTTGGAGTAGGCTTCGAGTTCCTTACGGATCACACGGTAGTTATCCACGGGACTTGAGCGGTCCGGCGGATCGACATCCAACAAGTGTACCAGCAATCGCGTGCGTTCGACATGTTTGAGAAATTCATGTCCCAACCCCTGCCCCCTGGAAGCGCCTTCGATCAAACCGGGGATGTCTGCAAAAATCACGCGACGGGTCAGATCATGATGCCCGCCGGGAAGCTCGGCAATGCCCAGGTTCGGATCAAGCGTGGTAAAGGGATAGTCCGCAATGCGCGGCGTGGCCTTGGAGATCACCGACAGCAAGGTCGACTTACCGGCATTGGGTAAACCAATGAGTCCGACATCCGCGATGAGCTTGAGTTCCAGTCGGATGTGCATTTCAATGGCCGGTTCACCGGGCGTGAACTCGTAGGGCACCTGGTTGGTTGGCGACTTGAAATGCTCATTGCCAAAGCCTCCCCTGCCCCCCTCAGCGATCACGACACGCTGGCCGTTCTCGGTGAGATCTGCGAGGAGTTCGCCGGTGTCGTTGTTGTACACCATCGTTCCGGGTGGCACCAGGAGTACGCAGTCGGCGCCGTTGGCACCGTGTTGCTGCTTGATCCCGCCGGGGCGTCCCTTCTCGGCATACCAATGATGCTTGGAGGTGTAATCCATGAGCGTGTCCACATTGGGATTGGCTTCCACGACCACGTCACCGCCGTCGCCACCATCCCCGCCGTTAGGGCCGCCCTTGGCAATGTACTTCATGCGCAGGAAAGAGACGCATCCGTCACCGCCTTTGCCACTACTGATATAAATGACTGCACTGTCTACTAGCATCCGGGGATTATAACGGGTTTGGCGTCCAAACAGGAATCGGCAGGCTCAATGCGCGTCCTAAAGCCCTTGAGTTTGTTGCTTGTGGTAGGTCGAATTGGGGGTTTTCTTGAGATTGGGAAAGAAAATGCGTTTGATATAGCCTGCCCACCGGCGATGTCGCCAGGGCGTCTTGGCAAGGTATGGCCAGTATTCATGGGCATACACATGTCGATCCTTTTCCAGCTTCCAGGGCTTGCGTCGGCCGGTGAAATGCACAATCGCCGGATGCTTGATGGCATTGCTGATCTGGGTTGCATCGTACTGCGTGAACCGAACGTTCTCGCGATACACCGTGGTGTCCTGATTCCATGCGTAAGGCAGGATATGCACTTTACCCGCAAACACATGGTTGAGAATTTTCTGATCATCAGCAACGGTTTTCGGCGCGAGCATGGCCATGGTTTCGTCGTAGGCCTTGGCTAACGGCAACTGTCGCATGGCAGCAAGGTCCAAAAGCATCACCCCCGCGTTGAAGCGCACGCCCGGCGCCAAGCCATAACCGTCGTACTCGGCGGATATCTGATCATCCATCTCAACCGCGCCCAGCACCTTGCCCGAAAGGTTCGTCTTCCAAAGGGTCGACAATGACGTGAGAACCAGTATGTCGACATCCAGATAAATCAGGCGCGAGCATTGCGGAAATATGTCATGGAGCATCAAACGGTAATACGTGGCAATCGACACGCGTGCCAAGGACGGGAAGACTTCAAACGCTGAACCATCGATTTTCCGGGAGGCAATTTCAACAGGCCCTTTGCTCAGATGCGTCAGACTTTGAAGCTGGGTAATATCCGCATCCGTTAAATCCGTATGAATCACATGAATCATCAACTGATCTGATTCAGACGCGTTACACAACAACGACGCAATCATGACACCAGCATGTTGCAGATAGTTGCGATCCGTCGACAGTGCTACATGAATCAACTCAGTTGGCGGTGTGGTTGAATTCATTAAACCATTTCTTGTGATCAACACGCGATATTCGCATGTCCAACGCAATGTTTTTACAAATGTCACCCCCGAGTTAATGGATGACAACCATCTGAACATTCACGATGCGAAAACTATACCACGTATTGGCAATAAGGTGGGATCAATCGAGATGATCATCCTGCTGAGCAATGACCAGACGGTCACCGAGTTGCGTCTGCCAGGATGGGTCGATACCTGCGTCGGTGATGATGTGATCCAGTTCGTTAACGCCGCAGACGCGCGCCAGGGATTTTCGACCGAACTTGGAGGAGTCCATCAATAGCGCACAGCGGGTTGCCTGGCGCATCATGGCCTGCTCGACTTCCGCCATGCCGATGTTCACGTTGTAGACTGAATCACCCAGGATGCCAAACAGCGAAAACAGCAGTAAGTCCGCGTGGAGTTCAGCAAGGGTACCGGTGGCAATCGGGCCGATGGTGATGCCGGTGCGTGGGTAGAGACTGCCGCCGATGATGAGCGTTTCGACCTGATCGTCATCGTGAAAATGCATGGCAATGGCAAGTGAATCGGTGACAACCTGAATCGGTCTTGCCGTGATCTGACGAGCAGCATAGATGACGGTGGATCCACCATCCATGAGCACGGTCATGTGCGGTTTGACCAGTGATGCCGCCAAGGCGCCGATGGCCATCTTCGCTTGAATCGACTCGTTCATGCGCTCGGTGAGCGTCTGGCCGGAGATACCATGCGGGGACTGGGATTCACTGCCGGTGTAGATCGCCCCACCATGTGTCCGCTTGGCAAAGCCCTGTTCTTCAAGTACCTCAAGGTCACGGCGGATTGTCGACGTACTGACATCCAACTCGCGTGACAGGTCTTCAAGCTGCACGGTCAAGCGTTGCTGGAGCAGTTCCAGAATCTTCTGTTGTCGTTCGACAATAAGCATGCTATGGAGAATGACGCCTTTTGCTTTTCAATGATGCTTGAAACTGTAGCTGCATCACTGCGTGATGCTGATGCCTCGCGCGTGTTTGTTTACGAGAGTTTACGCCAGGTGTCCGCCAACGCCTTGGCAGAGCCTTGAATGCCCGCCACTTCCTTGGGCCACAGGTCCACTTCCATCGCCTTGATCACACCCTGGCGTCCGACGACGGTGGGCAGACTCAGACACACATCACGCATGCCGTACTGGCCGGTGACCTTGGCGCTGACCGGGAGAATCGTCTTCTTGTCCATCGCAATGGCGTGGATGACTTCGGCAATGGCAACACCAACGGCATAGCCTGCACCGCCCTTGCGACGGATCACCTCCGCACCGGAACCGGCTGCACGCTTGGCAAGTTGGTTCTGTTCGTTGGGTGACATGATCGTCGCAAGCGGGATACCGGCAACGGTCGCTGACGACCAGATCGGCGTCATCGTGTCACCATGCTCACCCAACATCAACGCACGCACCTGCGTCGGGGGCAATTGCTTGGCCTGGGCAATCAGTGAACAGAAACGCGTGGTGTCGAGCATCGTGCCCAAGCCCATCACCTTCGTCGGGTCCCAATTCAAATGCTCAATCGCCAAACGTGTCAGCACGTCCACCGGGTTGGAGACCACAAAGATGATCGCATCTTTCTTGAGATTCGCACTGCGCAGGTCTTCAAGAATGCCCTTGAAAATCGACACATTGCGATTGATCAGATCCAAACGCGACTCGTCAGGCTTGCGACGGGAACCGGCGGTGATGCACACCACATCCGCATCGGCAATCTCCGGCGTGGTCGCAGCATAAATGTCCTGATCACCGCAGAAATGCGCACCGTGGAGTAAGTCCAGTGCTTCACCTTCCGCCAAATCCTGATTCACGTCGAGCAATGCAATCTCACGGACAATGCCAGCACACTGCAGGGCAAAGGCTGCATTGGAACCCACACGTCCGCCACCACCAATTATCGCAACTTTCAAAGGCATGATTCAATCTTTCTATCAAGGCGTCAGCATCACACAGTGATGCAGCTATCTTTGAAATCTCAAGCGTTAACTTACTTACCCATCGACGTGACGATCTGATCAGTAATCGCCTGGACCATGGCTTCGAAGTTGCCTTCGCTGGTGCTGGTCACACCGCCGTCACAATCACAGCTGGCAGTCGTCGGATGCACGGGGAAGCTGGCAAGGAACGGTTGATTTTCCGAACCCACGCAACCCGTCGGTGCACAGCTTAAACGCTCGTCTGGCAGACCGAAGTTCTTCTTGACTTCCAGCAGGTCGGTCATCTGTTTCTGATCCAACTGGTTGACACTGCCAAGCTGCTTGGTGAGTAGCAGGACGCGACAGTAGGCATCGAGAATTTCCAGCTTGTAGTACGTGTCGGTCAGATCAAAGCTGAAACTCAGCGAACCGTGGTTGGCCATAAGAACCGTGTTGGTCTCAGGGCCGATCAGCGGGACGATGCTATCGGGAAGTTCAGGCTTGCTGGGAGTTGCATAGGGAGCCGTGCGGACTTTACCCAGGAACACTTCGGCTTCAGGATGGATGCCTTCAGGCAGTGGAATCTGGGCAATGGCAAAGGCGGTGGCATGCGGCGGGTGCGAATGGATCACAGCCTTGACGTCCGGGCGTTTCTTGTACACAGCCAGGTGAACGAGCACTTCGCTGGTGCGCTTGCGACCCTTGGGATTGGGCTCGACCTGGTTACCGTCCATGTCGACGATACACATGTCATCGGCTTCAAGGAAACCCTTGCTGATACCGGTGGGTGTGCAGAGAACGCGGTCTTCGGAAATGCGAACGGAGTGATTCCCTTCGTTACCTGCACAGAAGCCTTTTTGCCAAATGCGATGACCAATTTGAGCCATCTGCTTTTTGAGTTGCCACAGGGGTGTGTCCATTATTAGTTCTCCAAAATCTGAATCGTGTCGAGAATCGCAGCACAATAGGCATCCAGCGGCACAGATCGGGGGCGAAACGGCATGGTTGCTTCGGCACCTTCACTGACCGCAATCGTCTGGCCGACACCTGCACCGAGGTGATCGAATACGACCAGGGATTCAGGCATCGGACTCTTGCGCTGCTTTGCCGGGTTGTCCCCGAGCATCGAGCGATCGAGCACTTCAGCAATCAACAATGAACCGGCAGGCATGTTGGCCTCGCGGTTACTGAGTGTGACTTTGCCGATGACTTTTGCGATTCTCATGGTTGTTTGTGGTTGTAAAAAAACAGTGTTTATCGTTGTTAACTCAGACGGTGACATTCCGCCAGAGCACGTTGGATCAAAGTATTCACATCAGGCTTCGCTGCCAGGAACACATCAAGCATGGCATTGACCGAAGCGCTGCCGTGCTGGAGATATTCGACGATCAGCACGTTTGCACCAATCTCACTGACAGCTTCCTCGACGGCTTTGATGCTTGTCCCCACGACACCGCGTAGCGATTGTGTGCGATTGACATAGCATGCTGCCTTGGCTGCGATCGGGACAAAGAGCACACCACCGGAGACATGTCCGGACTTCACCGCGGATGCCAAGTCGCGCACGACGCTTAACACTGCCTCGGACTTGCGGGGATTGGCCATCGGCGTCAGAACCGCCTGGCGTTCTGCGGTGACTTTTTTGACCACCGGGCATGTGCCATCGATCCACCAGTACCAGCGGTTATTTGCCACGCGTGTCGGGTTGGTCGATGCAGTGCCTGCAACCGGATTGGCACGGCGAATTTTATCTTTATGCTGACGGGCGAAGTCATTTGCCAAAGGTGTCAAGCGTGCGTCCTGGGCGACAAGTGCGTAGCCTTTGTCTTTGACAGCTTGTTCGAGTTGGTTGGCGGTGATGATGCCGGTTAAGGGGATATCGGTTGTTTTCGAGGCATCAGCATCACGCAGTGATTCAGCTACAGTTTGTGAACTCGACGACTCGGGTTTGAAAGTCCCATCACACGTGCCTGCAGGTGGATTGATCGCAGCAGGTAACTCGCGTCCCTGTTGCATGGCCTTGATCACCTGCTCGGTGATGGCCTTGATCAAATTTTCATCCATGCCTGCCATGTTTTAATTTGCCTGTCTTAACTTCCGGGGGTCAGTCTATAATTCCCAGTGTCCACCAACGCAGTGGTGTGTTGTCACTCTTGAGCATTTCGCCCAGTCCCTTGCCGTCACTGGTGAGCATGACTTTGTCACCGAAGCCTGCACCGAGTTGATCGACGACCAACACCGGATCACCAACAGTTTGATTTTCGTTACCCAGAAATTCGCAGACCAGCAGCTTCACGCCGGACATGGATTCATGTCGGACGGTGGTGGTGGCTCTGCCAATGACCTGGGCTAACTGCATGTTTCAAACTTTCAAAGCTTCGTTTTGACAGCGATGCGTCGCATCGCAGCGATTGTTCTCATCTATCACACGATGCGTAACGAATCGGTCACGGTCATGCGACGGAAACGTGTGAACGTCAACGGGCTGGTCACGCCTTCACCGGATGGGGTTGCAATCGAGTAACTGGGGAAACCTTCACCGTTGGCACCGAGGCAACCGGTCGACGGGCCATTGACTGCGAACAGTGTGGTGTTGACGGCCTGTCCCATGCGGGTGATGTTGTTCAAATTGTTAGAGTGAATGATGGCGGTGTGACCAAAACCGTGTTCGTGTTTGAGTGCCAGTTCAAGGGCCTGATCAAAGTCACGCACGCGGACGAACGGCACAAACGGCATCATCTGTTCCACAGGTACGAACGGGTTGTCTTCAGACGTTTCACCAAAGAGTAAATCCACGCCGTCACGCAGCTTCACGCCAGCAGCAGCAGCCAGGACACTTGGGTCTTTACCAATGAAATCCTTGCCGGCCACCCAGTGATCATCTTTCCAGGTGATGGCTGCCTTGGTGAGTTTTTCAACACCACCTGCAGAGAGTTCCACCGCACCGGCTTGACGCATCGCAGCCATCATCTTGTCGAACACACTGTCGACGACGAAGACTTCCTTTTCACCGATGCACAGCAGGTTGTTGTCGAATGCAGCACCGAAAATAATGCCTTCGGCTGCACGTTTGAGATCCGCGGTTTCATCCACAACCACCGGCGGGTTACCGGGGCCGGCAACGACCGCACGCTTGGGTGTCTGCATCGCAGCACGGGCGACAGCAGGTCCGCCGGTGACCACGAGCATCGGGATGCGCGGGTGTTTGAAAATCTGATCCGCCGATTCGAGCGTCGGCGTGTGCATTGCATTGATCAATGCATCAATACCAAACTGAGCTTTGATCGCTTTGTTGTAGGCTTCCACAGCCATGCACAGACACTTGGCGCCCGACGGGTGCGGGTTGATGACCAGGCTGTTCCCCGAAGCGATCATCGCAATGGCGTTGGCGGTGACCGTCGGGATCGAGTGCGTCACCGGGGTGATCACACCGATCACGCCCCAGGGCGCCATCTCATCGAGGCAAATCCCTTTGTCACCAGACTTGGCAGCAGTCTTGAGAAACTCAACACCGGGGATGCCCTGAAGCAAACCGAGCTTGGCAATCTTGTGATCAAGACGACCGACCTTGGTTTCTTCCAGTTCAATGCGTCCCCACTCGTTGGCGTTTTCCTGGGCCATCGCTTTGAGCAGTTTGCAGATACCGTCACGGGTTTCCATGCCAGCTTTGGCAAGTTGCTGTTGAGCGACGGTCGCTTGTTCGACAGCTGCGTCGACGTTGTCATGCAAACCGTTGGAGGAAGTCGCAGGACGTGCAGCGGCCCCAATCGGACTGCCGGGCGTGGCCATCCGTTTGAGGACTTCGCTGACTACATTGGCGATGAGTGCTTTGTCATCCATGGGAAAAAATCCAATTTCGGATTTGGGATTTTGGATTTCGGATTGCTTGTTGCACAGGACCTCTTCATTGTTTTGAAAAACAAATCCGAAATCCGAAATCCGAAATCAAAAA
>MDTD01175046.1_pt1 | contig 13621 bp, 11 predicted proteins | sample 811221 | NCBI WGS metagenome assembly MDTD01 (sample SAMN05326646, study PRJNA326480) | marine metagenome | isolation source: seawater | place: Pacific Ocean: South West | collected 2011
AAACGTTGCCATTTGAGCAGGGTTTAAATCGTAACTACCTGTTTCTGCATAGTTTTCTTGTACAACTCTTAAGTACTGTGGGTCTTTCCACCAATACAAAACATCAGATATTTTTTGCATATCTTCTACAAATCCATCAAGTGGTGCTATTTGTCTTTCACTATCTAGCTGCGTATAGTTTCCTGCAAAATACAAAGAACCTTGCATAGATAAATTATTAAACTCATTAAGACCTATAAGTGTATGTGGTAGTTCTTCTTGTATTGTTCTTCTAAGAGTAAACCCAACTGCATCTGTTTCTAAATCTGTTATATTTTTGATTTCTGATTCAGGTACATGCCACATAAAAAATGTACCTGTATTATCTTGGTATCCTAAATAGTAAGCAGTAGATGTTGGGTCATCTGATTCTTTTAAATTACCTGTTGCATCAACAGTTGTACCGGTTACGATAATAAGTTCTGTACCCTCACCACCGTATGTAATCTCACTCATCTATTTAGCATCTTTCCTATTTGTTCATATATGTTACTTGTAATAGAAAATTTATCTACTCTAGCCATAGTTTCTGTACCTGTTTTTTCTATTCTTTCTTTTGCAGCTTTAATTTCTTCAGGGTTACCACCTGTAAGTATTAAACTATTCATAAGTTGTACATCTCCTGCAGATTTAAAACCACCCATTAATAAATTACCTACTAAATTAGCTACTTCATATGTAATGTACCCTTTTGCAAGATTTGGTAAATTAAGTGCAGTAAGCAAACCTGTTGCTACTTTTTCAACAGGGTCAAGATAATCTAGTGCTTTTAAAAACTTCATAGCTCTAGTTGTTGGTCTTGTAGAAGCATTTGATATTTGACTATCAGAAGCTCCTTGACTTTCTAAAATACTTTGATTAATTCTATCTGTACTAGCAGGAGATTCAGGAACAAAGTCTTCTGCACGATTAGGATAATTATCTAAACTATCTGCGTTAGCTCTATCTGCACGTTGTGCATCATCCATATCGTCTAATAACTCTTGTTCAAACTGTCTATTAGTTTCTGCTACTTCATCCATACCTGATTGTTCCATTGCAAAAGATGTATCATCATCAATAGCTGACTGACTTAATAATCTATCTGTATTTTCATTTAACCAAGCTCTTGCTTCTCCTTCTTTGTCATAACCATTTTCAAGAAACCAAGTAGCAAATTTTGTTGCATCTGCTTTTGATAATCCTTTTAAATATGTTGAATCAAAACTTTCAGCTAAATCATCAAAAGTTCTTATACCTGCTTCTTTAGCCATTATTTTTTTAAATATATTTTCTATATCTTTTTCCATTATATTTGTCCAAACATTGCGTCAAGTAATGCTGCTTGTTGTCTACGATATGCATTACCTTTTTCTATTGCTGATATTTCACCCTCAAGGTCACTAGCTATTTCACTACTTGCCTGAGCTTCAGGGTCAACTACTTGAAATAATGGATTTAATCTATCTTCTGTAACAGTTATATTTCTACCTTCAAATTCTTTTGTAACTTCTACGCCTTTGAATATTTCATTTGCTTGTATTGCTTTTTCTAAAGCAAGTAAATTTTTCATTTTTGTTGAATAAAGTTCTGCTTGTCTTGTAGCATATTTATCTCTTTCTGCTGCAGTAGGCAATCTACCTACAAGTTGTTGATATGTTTCTTCTGTAAACTCATCAAGTTCTTCATCAGTAGGCATCACAAACCTAGATGCTATTGCTTGTTCTATTGCATCATCTTGTAATTTTTTTTGTATTTCTTCTTGTTGTCTTACATCATTACCCAAAGCAATAATGGCTTTATCTAATATAGCTCTAGCAAAAATAACTTCATCTGCTTCGTTTTCTAAATATCCATAAGAATTATCTCCATACTCTTCAATAAGTTTTTGTCCTTCTTCAGAATTTATATCAATAAAAAAATTAGTGTTTGCATACTCTAAAACTACACCAAGAACATTTTGTGTTTTTTCACCAAACTCTGTTTCATCATCAAAAAAACCGGGTTCTACAACTCCTGCTCTTTCTAAATCTTTATGTAGTGCTGCAATAAGTTCAGGTTGTAATGTTGGATTGTATAATTGTGCAAAACCTTGTGGAAATGCAGATGGTAATGTTAATTTTTTTACTGTTCCTGTTTCAGGGTCATATATATAATTTATTCTGTCAGTAGATAAAGCTCCGTATGGTGTTCCTTGAAATGCTTCAGCTATACCTTGCTTTATTAATGCATCCACGTCATTTGGGCTTGGTATATTTAATGTATCTTCTGCTGCATCTTCTCTACCAACAACACCACCATCCATTTCAATTAGTATTTTTTGTAGTTCTTCACTATCTTCAGCATTAATTGCATTAAGTATTCTGCTATAATATGCAGGAACTATTTGTGGACCTCTTGCTATGAAGTCCTCTAAGGTCATTTGATACCTTTGTACTATTATGTCTTCTACTGTTGGCATTAGCTAAATAATCCTGCTATCTCTTTGTCATCCCTAAAAAGTCTACTATAAACTCCAATCCAAACATATTTAAAGTCCGGATATTGTTCAGTAATGTTTTTTGCTATTTGTGCAACTCCTAATCGTAATGCTCTTGCATCATCATCAGTACTTGTTAACCACCATTCAGGGTTACCTGTAGGTGATAATTCACTTGATATTTTTCCTACTTCTCTCCAAATAGGGTCAAAAGCCTCAAATGCTTTACCACTTTCTGTACTTAATATTACATCATTTTGTATCCATTTTTGTTGCATTTCTTCTAATATATTTTTTGCTTTTACAGGATTTAATAAACCGTAATCTCTTTGAAAACCCGGTAGCTCTTGTATTAAATAGTTTCTATATATTCTTAATACCTGTGTTTTTTCTGCACTTGATAATCCTGCAGCTTCTACTTGTTCTTTAAATGCTGTGTATCTAAAATATCCAATAGTGTCATTTACTTGTCTACCATATTCATCTATATTTAAAGTTTCAATATCACCTTTATTAAAAGCATCATACATATTTGCATAGTTTCTTTCATCATAAGGACTATCAGGTAGAACGTAGTATTTAGATAATGGCACTAAATCTAATATTTTTTTATTTTTGTCTTGCCATTCCAATACCCTGTCTGTATAAGATTGTTTACCTACTTTAGATTGTGTTTTTGCTGCAGTTAACCAACCATGTTCCATTCCATATTTAGAAACAAATATATTAAATGCTTTTATAGTGTCATTATTGTTTTCGTCTACTAATTTAGTATATTCATTGGCAAGTACTTGAGTACCCCAATATTTACCATTTTTATCTTCTACATAATATCTTGGTGTCCAACCTGTTGGTAAAACAAATTGTGATAGACCTCTAAATAAATATATTTTTCCTGCTTGTCTTTTACTATATTTTCTAAATGCTTCATCAACTGTCAAACCTTGATTTATATATTTATCAAGTTTTCCTTGTTCTAATAATGCTTTATCTCTTCCAACTAACTTACCATATCTATATACATCAATAGATGTAGATGCACGTAATTGATTTGATTCATCACCAAATCCTGCTGCAGCAGTAAATTTTTTAAGCCATGCAGGTAATGGAACAATATCACGAACTCTTGGAGGTCCAAACTCACCATATAACAATCCTCTAATTTCATTATGCAAACCATGTCTAGGTAGTACTACATCTGCTAAAACACCAAAATAAGGTAATGGTGCAGGTATAAATCCTTGTCCTAAAAGGTTTACGCCTTGTACATAACCTTTTGGAGCTATACGTACATTTGAATCTTTACCATATACGGCTGATGTTAAAGCACCACCTAATGGATATACAAACATTTCTGAACCACTACCGTTAGGGTCAGGTGCAAAAAATCCTTCTTCTGTATATCCTAGTGCATCTGAACCTCTAGCACCTGTTACAGCAAGTTGTGCTTGTCTTGCTCTATACGGATTAGCTAAAAGAAGTTTGCTCCATGTTTGTGTTAATTCAAACCATACTTCAGGGAATGGGAATATGTTTCTTGTTATGTCAGATATTAAATGTTTTCTACTTGCATCATATAGTAATTGTTTTGTTGCAGATAGACCGTATGCTTTTGCTTGTACAGACATAAGGTCATAATCATCAATCTTGCCACTACTTGCAGAAGCTATACCTTTAAGTTCATCAATTACTTTTTTAGGTATTTTTGCATCAACAGCTTCTTTAATAAATCTTTTTTGTGTTTCTTTTGTCATGTTTGCAATATTGTCAGCAGTCCATTGCCAATAATATTGTTTAAATACAACAGACCTTGAAAGATAAGCATTGGGTTTTGTCATTAAATATTTAAAGCCAATATCTACTATTGAATCTAATTTTTTTTCAACACGTCCTAAATATCCTGTAACTTCATCTGCTTCTCTTTGACCTTTAACTAAACCAAACTCAACACCTTCATCAACATAACCTGATAAAACTCTATCAATATTTGTAAGATGACTTTTTCTATATTCTTTAGTTACATCAGGAATAAAATCTTCCATAACGCCTTTAACAGTTTCTAATTTACCTGTAGCTATTGCCTGACGTAATCTTGAATCACCACCATCTATACCAAACTTATAACTGTATTTATCTCCTGCTATGTAGTTTTTACCTTCTACTAATTTTTCACCTGTTTTAATTCTTATTCTTGCTTCTACAGATGCAAGGTATGCATCCATATCTTTTTGATTTGTTAATAAACTTTTAAACTTGTTTCCACCAATACGTGCAAGTTCTTTTCTAATAGGTAATGCTTCAACACTTCTAAACCATGCTTTTGAACCTTCGTTAAATCCATTAGCAGCTAAATATCTAGCTACAGGGTCATTTCTTAATTGTATTAACTCACTTCTTATTGCAGGAATGTACTCCTTTTGTCCGGGTCTTATTTCAATAAAATCTCTTGACATAGTTCTATAAGATGTTGGTCTACCTCTCAATGCTCCTGATGACCAATTAGAATTAGTAACATCATAATATTCTAATGATTCACGTAACTTTGCACTATCTTGTCCACCTGCAGATTCACCAATAAATCTTTTAGATAACTTTCCTGCATGACCGTGTGACCTTGCCCAAACTAGATGACTAATAGGATGTATAAACATATTGTCTAATCCTGCAACAGCCATACGCATAGATTCTTCAAAAAAAACTCTTACAAACCAAGCACCTCTTAAAAGAACTAAAGGTTTAAATAAATTTCTTGTCATATAGTCAAGTGTTAATGTATATGCATCATCAGTTAAATTTTTACTTGCTACAAGACCTGTGTATCCCTCTCCACCTTTAAATAATGAAGAAATATTTTTACGTGTATGTCTAAGACTAGCTCTAAGTCCACCTTCAAACTCATCACCATATGTAGTAAATACTTTGCCCATTGCTCTGTTTATAAGTCTGTAATCCATAAGAGGTGCGTATAAATCTGCACCTTCTGCAAGTAAATGTAAAGATGGAACTAATATTTCTATTTTTTCACCATTTGGTCCACGTTCTATAATTGTTTCTACAACATCACCAACAAATGGCATGTTATCTCCGGTAACACTATCAATAAAATATTTTCTTATGTCAGCATTACTTTCAAATATTTTTTTTGCAATCATTGTTTCAGGTAATCTTTTACCTGATTTTGCTGCTCTAAGTTCATCTCTTTTTATTTGTTCATAAGCAAATTTTTGTATAGCTTCAAAATCACCTTCTGGTATGTCAATAAGTTCATCTACAATAGGTTTCATTTCATCAAAGGTATATCCTGTAGTTTGCATATGTGCAATTACATTTCTTACAGCATGTTCTCTATCTGTAAAAGATATACCTTGTTCAGGTGTTACAGATAACAATTTGTTAAAATATGGTTTTGCACCTGCTCTAAGTGTTGCACTAAAACCAAATAATTGACCTAAATCAGATGTAGTATCTTGTCTTTTTATAAAATTAAATGCTTGTTTAGAATTACCTGCAAGATATGACCCAACACTTCTCAACGCTGCATTTTCATCTCCTATAGCAGATAATGCTCTACCCATACCTTTTTGTATTGGATTATTTTTGTTTAATAATTCATTACCTTTACGTGCAGCAGTTCTTAATACAGCATTTGTTAATCCTGATTGTTTACCCGGTAATTGTGTAATTTTTCCTGTTTGAAATAAATCATCAAGTATTGAACGTACACTTAGATAATCTGTTGCATCAGCAATAGATTTAGCTTGTGTATATGTTAAATTGTTTAATCCGGGTGTAGTCATAATTTTTGCTACATTATTTTCTTCTGTTAATGCACGTGTTATTTTTCTACCAAAAGGACTATTCATTAAATCAAGTGCTGAGTTACTAAACAAAGATGCTCTTGTACCATTTATTACACCTGCTTGTTTGTAAAGTTTTCTACCTGCTCTAAATTTTTGTCTTTCTTCTCCACGCATAATTCTTACAACTTGACCATTCTTCCCTGATATTCTTGGATTTTTACCTGTAAAAGGGTCAACAGATGGTTCTAGTTCATCTAAACCTTTTTTAAAAGTATCTAAATAATCATCTACTAAACCTGCTTGTTTTGCATCCTGTAATTTATCAACAGTTATTGCTGCTTGTTTTAGTCTACTTAATGCACCTATTCCTTTAGCTAAAGGTATATCAGATGCTAGTTGTACACCTGCGTCTATAAGACCTGACATGACATTGGCTGCTTTTGTACCTGAAGGTTGTAAGTTATATGTAACAGCTCTTCCATAACTATAAGGTTGTAACTTACCTGTATCTAATCCTCTTTTATTTCTCCACCAATTACTTATACTTAAATATTCATCAAACGTTGTTTTACCCGGTGTGTAATCTGTTTTACGTCCTTCAAAAAATTGTATTTGATTTGGATTAGTTAAACTTGTATATTCTTGTAAACCTAATGCTTCGTTTGCTTTTATGGGTGTACCTACATTGTCATAAAATATTTTTCTAGCTTCTGCTTCAGAAAATCCCATATCTACAAGTCTGTGATATCTAGCATCATCTTCAGCAATAATACTTTCAAAAAGAAAAGTTTTATCTCTTTTATAGTTAACAGGATTACCCAACATAGCTTCTCTAAATGCAGCAGCAAAAGCAGTTTTACCTGCTAACTTACCTGATTCTTTCCACATTTGTGCATATTGTTTTAGTTCCCCCCACATACCTTTATCTTTACCAATATCAGGAACTTCTGTATTAGAAACAAACATTCTTATATTTTCTTGTGCCTCTTCAGACGTATAACCTTTTTCTAATAAATTGTCATATTGATAAAGGTCTTCAACATATTGCAGTTGCCTATTTATTTTTCTTACCTTTTCACCCATACTTTCAAAGCCAAGTAATGCCCATATACCTAATTGTTCTTTACCTCTAAGAGCATCAGTAAAATTAAATACCATATCTTGGTTTTCAGGTATAAGAGGTTTACCTTCTAAATCTGTACTAGCTATCTCCCATGCTTTAGATTCATTATCTACTTGTGCATTACCAAATCTATTTGCAACAGCTTCTACAGATGAACTGTCAGGATTTACACCTAACATTGCCATAGGTACAGCTAATGCTTTTGGTAAATTAGGATACTTTCTAGTAATAGCTACTAAAGATTCAGCATTTGTTTTTTTAAGGTTTTTCTTTAATTCTTTAAATTTATTTTGTCTAGCTTCGTTATTACGAACTACTGTTTCTTCAAAGATTGGGTCAGGAAATATCATTAGATACTCCCTTGATTTATCATCTCCGATATAAGAGAACTTGGTGCTATTGCATACATAGCAGCCAATAACATGTTCTCATCTTCTTCTATTGCTTGTGCAGGTGGACTACCTGCTCCCAACATTGCACCCTCTGTTATAGGTTCTGCAGGTCTTTCTGTTGTTCCAAAAACATTTAACTGTGGTGTCGGAGTTCTAGGTATAGGTATTGGTCTTTGCTGTGGCAAAGGAGCAGCTTGTTGTTGTGCAGTTAAAGCTGCTTGTTCTCCATAAGGTACGTCCGGTACTCTGACTACTGGTTGTTTACCGTCTGTTCTTTTGGATAACGCACCGGGTCCACTAACTGCTGCAGGATTTTGAGGCTTTCGGTAACCCCCTCTAGTACGTTTCTTCGCCATCTCTAAACTCCTCCTTAATTACTATATAAACATTTGGATGTGGTTGTATTATTGAATAACTTTGCAACTCATTAAAATTAAAAAATTGATTATCCAAACTACCGTTATTTACTAACGACCAAAACTCTGCATCTATAAATTCTTGTTCCATTATGTCAATCCAAATGCATCTGCAATACTTGGTGGTTGTTGTGGTAATTGTTGTGCTAGTTGCTGTTGTTGTATCAATGCCTGTTCTTCAGGTGACATTTGTGGCTCTTCAGGTGTATAGAACTGTTTTAATATTTCTGTCATAGCATTTGGGTTTTCATAAATAGCTACAACAGCCATGGTTGAGGCAGGGTCACCTTGAGCACTTCTTGCCAATACACTTTCAAACAAAACTGTTTCTGCTTTATTTTTTCTTATACGTTCTTGTACTTTTACAATATTTTCTAATCCATCAATGTTATCTTGTAGAGTTTCTGTATCTATGACACCTGCTTGTAAAAGCTGTAAACCTGTAACAATTTTTTGTGGCTCATCAAATCCTGCCATAACGCCATATATTCTTCTTGTTCTATGGTCACCACCTATATCTGTTGATGGTTTATAGTTTTCAGAAAATGCTGTGCCATTGTAATATCCTGCAATGGGTTTACTATCCATACCTGTTTCCATAGATATAAGTTCGTCAAGTTCTAATCTTTTTGCATCCATCTCTGCTACACCAACTTTAATGATTTCTCTATATTCATTAATCATCAAAGACATAGATGAGTTTAGTTCTGCTAATCCTGCACCTGTAGCTATGCTTGTAGGTGATTGGGCGTCATCCGTGACAGGATATCCACCTACAAGCCTTAGCTGTCTTTCCAACCTGTCTACTTGTTGAAACAACTGATATGGTATGTTGTTGGCAGGTTTAGAAACTTGTGTACCCGGAGATAAGTAGTTTATTGCAAATCTACCTTTTCTATATTGTCCTGATTCTAATTCACCCGATATGTTAGTTTCAGTAAATACAGCATCCTCCATAGCTATAGCTGACATAATATTTATTTTTGCCATCATAGCCATTAGACCAATGGTATGGTCGTATTGTCCTTTTAGCTCATCAAAACTAAATCTCTTCATAAATACAAAAGGAACTGTGCTAAGACCATTAGGTATATAATCAAATAATTGTCTTGTTTCAGGATATACAACGTATGTTCCTGTAATGTCATAGTATTCAATTACGTCAACACCTTGTCCTGTATTGTCCTCCCAATCACCACCACCTGTATTATCTCCGTATGCGTAAAGTGGCATACTTTGTGAATTAGGATTATCTGCTTGTGGTTTAAGAATAGTGTTTGTGTATTCAGGATATATTTGTGCTAGTTTCCATCTAGGTATGTTTCTAAGTATTGCTAACTCTTGTGGTTGTTGGTCTGCACCAAAGTTACCCGGATATGTGTCGTAAGGGTCACGAAGTTCTGCACAAGGATATACAAAACCATTTTTATCTCTTTTGTATGTAATTACCCATGCACAGTATCCATAGCCCGGCAACCATCTTGCAGCTTGAGCAAGTTGTAAATTTAATCTTTGTTTTTCATCATACGCAGTAACAATACGTTCTATTTTTTCTGCTCTGTTTTTAGCACGACTACTGTCATTATTGTTTGCAACATCAACGCGTACTTGTGGTACACCTGATATTTTTTGTGCCAATCTATCAATACCTGATTGTAATAAGTTAGGTGCAGGTAAAAGGTCTGCATCTGCAGTATCCATCTGATTACCAAGTAAAGCTCTTATACCGTCAGCACCCCCATTTAATATTGCTCTGATTCTGTATTTACTTAATTGTCTTGAATCAGATGGAGAACCTGCAACTAATTCCTGAGCAGCATCAATAATCTCTTCTGCGTTTTTTTTACTTAAGTCTATTGCCATGGTGCGTCATTCATCTCTGTTACATTATACCCTGAAAAACTAGGATTGTAGTCCATTCCTACTTCTGCAAGGTGTTCTTTTTGTACTCTTCTAAATACCTTCATTGGAAACCAACTAGCCATAACTATATCTGTTTTGTGTTTGTTACGACTAGACACAGGCTTACCATCAAAGTATACCAACTGTCTTTTGTAGCTGTCTATTTTAGCTTGACTTTCTGCATCACCATAAGGTAAATGTATTTTATTATTTTCAAACAATTCTGTCATTGCACCTACACCATAAAGAGGGTCATGTTTATTTTTGCCTGTAAGATGTCCTTGTAATAATGTACCTGTCTTTAATACAAACTCTTTTATATTGTCGTCTTGTCGTATTGCAGTTTGAAAACCATTTTCTTCTACTATCCAATGCAGACAATCATATTCAAAATACCAATCAGACATAATCTGTAGTGCTGCTTTTACACCACCACCTTTTTGATTATCTATATCTATACAATAAAGTTCTGAGTTGTATGTATCTATACCCCATAAGAATGCAGCTTGAAATCCTGAACTAGAAGGGTCAAGTCCTGCAACTAACTGTAATTGCTTAGGTATCTGCCCTGTAACAAGTTCAGGTCTTTTACATGCGTCAACAGCGTCAGGACTAAATATTTGTGTACCCTGCACGTATGCTTGGTTGTAATAAACCATTTCAAAAATTTGTTTACCACCTGTTGTTTCTGCTGCTTTCATTCTTGACATAAGCCAAGGATAAGAACGTTTACTAGCCCACAACATACATTCATCATGTTCTGCAGTTTCAGGTAACTGACACTCTAAATCATGTGCTGTTTCTACAATGCTTGTAAAAGCATCATTATTCAACAAATGATGATAAAGGTCATCAGGGTGCTGACGTGAGCCAATTACCACAACTGCAGTATGTTCCTCTTTACGACTTGATAATGTTGTTGTCCACCATTGTCTTGTGTTTTCTCTTGCACCGGGTTGCATTGTTGTTTGGTGGTCTTCTATGTCGTCTGCAATAATTATGTCACAGTCACGTGATAGAATCTTACCACCCTTACCTACGGCTACCATGGTTGGTGATTTAATACCGGGTACTGTTCTTGTACCTACAGTAAACTGATTTTGTGACCATTGTTTACCACTTCTGTTATCAGGCTTAAAATTCTTACCCGGTTCACAAAAATCTTCTTGTAATCTTTCGTTGCTCTCTAGTTGGTCTAGTACAGAAGATACAGCATTCTTTGCAATGTCTTCATTACCACCCACCCACATAATTCTTGTATTAGGATTTTTACATATCTGATATACAGCAAAATGTATCAACAACTCTGTCTTACCATGTCGTGGAGGACTTAGTACTAATAACTCATTACCCTCTTCTATGGCTTCAATTATGTTGTTTATCCAATTTATATGAAAAGGTGCTGTTTCGTATTTCTCTCCTGTTTCTGTAGCAAAATACTTTCGGCGAAAAGCCGAAAAATTTTTTAGTGCTTTTTGTGCATCTTTTGGTACAGCCCAAGTTTCTGCATCTTTCTCGTTCTGCACATCAATCTGATAAGCAGCATTCATCTTAGATACAGTAGCAACCACGCAACCTAGTTCCTTAGACGCTGCAGTCGCAGTCATCTCGTTGTTCATTACTCTGTCTGCTAAACCTGTGTCCACATACTCTTTATAGTATTTACCTTTCATAGGTGTAAGTGGTGAGTATTCAGAGTTCATAGGCTTTTCTTGTTTTTTATTATGCCTATATTCCCTCATATATTGTTTCTGTTGACATCCACTAGAACAATACTTGGATTTACCTGCAGTTAATCTCTTCCTACAGTCTGTCGCGTGACATATCTTTTTTGACATGTTTCCTTATGATTTTCGTTAATGTTTGCGTAATGATAATTATATGGTAAGGTAGTCATAATTACAAACATTGAAAGCTATTAATTTATTACAGGTAAAGAGGGAATCAGGCTCACGAAAGCTACCGATACATAAAAGTATAACGGAGTAACGCAAAGGTAGTACCCGAGGATAATGGAAAACTTTTAATCAAATCAACCTACTATAATAGCCTGTTATGTCCAATAAAGCCTTTTCCCTACAAGGTTTTCTAACATATCTTTTACTACTTACATATATACATGTGGGGGTACGCATATTAGCATGTGTGGGTCATGTGTGTGCGTATTGCGTGTGTGTAAGGCGTATGTATGCACGTAAACGTACGTGTAATAATACTAGATATAGTAGTACTAAATGTAGTGCTACAATATAGGGGGTAGTTGTTTTAAAGTACCCTAGTATGTAATTAATTTAACTTCTTCTGTAAACAAATGAACTCTTTATATAAATAGGAAGTAGTCACCCCCCAAGATGTGGTGGGTAGAGCCAATACCACTAGATGTTGTGGTGTCCAATGAATAGCACAAGATGTAGTGGTGCAGTAAAAATGTAAGGATATTTACCCCTTAACTTGTTAAGGGGATAAATACCTTATTCCCTGTGAGAAAGGATGATTATGCAAGAAAAATTATTTTGCAGTGCTTGTTTCACAAGCAAAGATGTTTACCATTTATATGATAAATGGTATGCGTGTTCGCCCGAGTGCGAGGACGAAGTCGGTATGTTGAGTGACCCATATTACTACGAAGAAACAATGGGTAGCTTATGAGAGAAGTAGTATTTTGCAAAGACTGTCACGTGTTGTTACGTACGCAAGGCGTTGTGTGTGACACATGCCTACAAGATTTTTTGTACAACAACCCGACGGATGATGATTATGTAGAAGATTTAACCCCTTAAGAATTAAGGGGTATAAATCATCTAAGTTTCCCCTGCGTTTGTGGGGATGAGTAAGTACGGGCGTTTGGGCGTCACGTCACCTGTGATTACAGGTTGCGATACTCGGTGGAGTTTGAGTGTCGCAAAGTGTAATAACAAACTCCAAAAGGAGGTTTACGTGAGTAAACTGTTTAGCAACAATGAAATTGTTGCGTATAATGTAAGGCACGAAGATACAAATGTGCCACTTGATAATGTAATTATCAAGAATGTAGAAACAAAAGAATATATCGTATGTAGCGAGGCACCTGATACGTGGGCAGGTGTGCAGGAATTTGCTGTATCCCCGTTAACAAAAAATTACAGTGACGCACAGGATATTATCAAGGTACTAGCTAGTGACCCTACGCTTACGGCTATCACACCTGAGGGCTTGACTGCCATTAGAAGTGAAAGAGGTAAACGTGCTTGGGCAAAGAAAAAGGCTAAAACCAAAGTTTCAGCAGAGTAATTATCTCGCACCTACCTGTGTATGCAGGTGGGTGTAGGATACTTATGTATCACGAATGAAAGGTAAAAATGAAATTATATGATGAAATGGCTGATGATATTATAAATATCATCAAAAGTGCTAGTGATTATTTGAATGAGGAAAAACTCAATCAGTTAAAAGCCGACTTAGAACAAGGAGGACTTAACTATATACAACAAGGTGCTAACCATACACAAAAT
>MDTD01184234.1_pt1 | contig 13619 bp, 11 predicted proteins | sample 811221 | NCBI WGS metagenome assembly MDTD01 (sample SAMN05326646, study PRJNA326480) | marine metagenome | isolation source: seawater | place: Pacific Ocean: South West | collected 2011
AGAACAAAAAAGAAGTTTTTCAGATGTTGATGATTGTATTTATTGTATTGACAAATTAGCAACAGATCCAAATATCAAAAGTGAAATTGTAAACATTGGACCTGGTCCTGAAAATGAAATAACAATTAATGAATTATTTAAAAAAATATCAAATCAGCTGCAATTTAATAAAGAACCATTGCATAAACCCGAAAGAGTAAATGAGGTAAAAGACGCAATATGTTCTTCTTCTTTAGCTGAAAAATTATTCCATAACAAATCTAATCAAGATATCGATGGTATCTTAGACAAAATGATTGATTATATAAAAAAAAAGGGTCCAAAAAAATTTAAGTATAATTATGAAATTGAAATTAATAATGAATTAACACCAGAAACATGGAGTAAAAAATTAATTTGAGAACTCTTGAAAATCTATTTTCAAAAAAAAATGAAATTGAAATACAGTCAATTACCTATGGATTAAATCTTTTTATACCAACTTTTATTTTGATTTTGTCGTCATTATTTGAAAATTATGAGTTAACAGCTGAACTGGGAATAATTATTGGTATCAATATAATATTCACACAAATATTTTCTTCAAATGCAAGAAGTTTAATAATTTCAAAAAAATCAAAAATACCAATTCAAAGCTTTATTTTATTCAGAATTTTAATTTCAGGTTTTATATTATTATTGAATTTAGCTATAATATATTATTACAAATTCACTTATACATATTTATTATTACAAATTTCTATTTTAATAGTTATCCAATGGTTAAATGAGTTAATATTAACTTATTTTGAGATAAAGAAAGAACTGAAGAAAACTTATCTTTATTTATATTTAGAGATAATTTTTTTAATTATTTTGTTTATCAGTTTATTTTTTTTTCAAGAGTTATTTTATATCATAGGTATTTTTAATTTATTTCTTTTTTTATTTTTTTGTAACTATTGTTATAAAATAAAAAAAAATATTTTAGCAAAGATTGACCTAATTAAATTGATAAAATTATCCTTATCTTCTTTGTCTTTTTTCTCATCATTTTCAATTTCTTTTGCAAATTTATTGTGGAGATTATTTATTATTGTTTTCTGTGGCAAAATTTATGCAGGTATATATTTTGCAGGTTTTGCAATAGGCTCACTTCCGGGAACTTTTTTTAATAATACTTTCGGACCATCAATGATAAAAAAAAATATCAAATTTAAAAAAGTTAAACAAATCCTAAACTATTCTTTTATTATATTGATGGTTATCTTATTTTTGTATTTAGTTAAGATTAATAAAAATATTTTTGAAAGAAATTTTGATATTCAAATAATGTGTACATTTATTTCTTTAATAGGTTCTTTTTTCATGGTCAAAGGTCTTTATTTTCGTCAGTATTTGATACAAAAGAGCAACTATCAATCGAATGTATTTAAAATAGATATTTTTTATTCTACTCTGGTTGCTTTAGTTGTCCCCATCCTTTTCTTTATTGGCGGTTTTAAGTTAATAATTATCTCTTTTTTAGTTTCATCAATTATATCTTTTGTAATTTATGGTCTCATCTATAATTTATTACATAAGTAAGTAATTATCACAGTTACCATTTTCTTGTCATATAATTTATTGATTTAATTAATACGTTTTACAAAAAAAGTGAAAAAATATCACAGTTTTTAAGCTACCAATATTTATTAAATTGTTTATAGGTTTAATATTTTTAAAATAATTTAATCTATTTAAAATAATCTAATGAAATATAAAAAAATATTCTACGTATTTATTTTTTTAATATTTTTAATTTCCATTAATTTTTATGTTGTTACACATTTATCTAAAACAAATAATTATTTTGTACATAAAGTAAAAAGCCTAATACCTCAGAGTTCCAGAGACTTTTTGAAAAAGTTTAATAGTGATTTAAAAGAAATTGTATTAGTCTTTAATAATAATAAAAAACTAAAAAGTAAAATTCAGGATAAAAATATCAAAATTTATGACATTCTAGATTCTATAAAAACCTTTGATTTTTATAAAGATCCGGATGAAAATATTATTAACGAGGCATACAAACTTGTAAAATTCACAAATCCTTTATTAAGAGAAATGGGACCAAGAAGTTATCTTGCGCTTAATAATGATAAACTTGTTTTGGTAACTGGCATAGGATCATTAATGTATGCAAATATTAATGAAATTGAAAAAAACATAACTTTTAAAAAAATCGAGTCTAATTTTAATCAACTTGTAATGTCTAAATATTTAGATGGTAGAAAAAATATTGTTAAAAATATTTTGATAGATGATGGCCAAATTTATATTTCTTATCTAAAAAGAGTGAATGAAAAATGTGTAAAGCTTGCAGTTTTATCCTCTGAGTTTAATCTAGAAGAAATAAATTTTAGTGAATTTTTTGAAATCAATAATTGTCAGCCATATGGAGGTCAAATGCTCCAAACAGGTGGAAATTTATCAAAATTTAAAAATAATAAAATTTTATTGACTGTTGGTGACTTTGGTTCATACGAAGTTCAAAAAAATGATAACCCACAGAAATTAGATAGTATGTTGGGTAAAATTTTATCAATTGATAAAGAAAACAAAAAGATCAACATTTTATCTTTAGGACACAGAAATTCACAGGGTTTATTTTATGATGAGTTTGATGATGTAATATATTCTACAGACCACGGACCCAAAGGTGGCGATGAAATAAATTTAGATTTTAAACCAGATTACAAAAACCCGAAAAATTTTGGATGGGCTGTTTCCTCTTATGGAGAGCATTATGATTATCCAAACAAATGGCTAACAGAAGAATTTTATAAAAGAGCTCCATTACACAAATCTCATTCAGAATATGGTTTTATTGAACCATTAAAATATTTCACTCCTTCGATAGGTATTACGCAAATTATCAAAAGTGAGAAATTTGAAAATTTAACAAATAAAAAAGTAATTTATGTTGGGTCAATGGGGTGGGATTTAGATGAAAATGATTTAACTATTCATAAATTTGTATTAAATAAAAACTATATAATTGAAAACTATGAAACCATTCCAATTGTAGAAAGAATTAGAGATTTGATTTATGATGAAAGAACTAATAAAATTTTAATGTATTTAGAAACATCAGGGTCAATTGGAATTTTAGAAAAAATATTTTAGAAAACTATTTAAATTTAATTGCATCAGAGAGTTTTTAGTTAAAATTATATATTTTTATATTTTTACAAATGAGCTTAATTAAAATTTTAATTCTATCATTAATATTACTAATTTTAATTATTTTTCCATTTGCTTATTTAGAATACAAAGGTACTAAAATTTACTATTTTTTATTCACGATATTCTCCACTTTCGCTCTTGTTTACAATTTTAGAAAAGAATCTATATTTTTTGAAACATTTTTTTCATTATTATTATGGTTAGGATTTTGGTTTAAATTTTCAGTTCAAATTGCATTTCTTAATAGCATGTTTCCTGAAGGAGTAGGTAAATTTAATCACAGCCAACAAGCTTACGATGAAGTTTTACTAGTTTCTCAAGTTGCCATAATTGCTTTTATTTTTACTTCTTACATAAGAGAAAAACTATTATTTTCATATGTTAAACTTGAACTAAATAAAAAATATCCAAAAACTTTGATAAGTTTTTATATAAAATATAAAAAAAAAATAATTTATTTATTAATGTTATCTTTTTTATTTATAGTGTTAATAAATTTAAAGTATAGTTTTTTCCAAAAAGGAACAATTCCTGATTTTTTTCTACCATTCGGTATTAATAATATATTTAATTGGTTGCTCATGTTTGGTTTTGCATCTTTTTTTTCAATAATAATTTATTTGGATTTTCTTGTTAAAAAAAAAAGTAGTCACAATATTTTAAAATTTGGATTATTAGAGAATTTTTTATCATCTATTTCTTCTCTAAGTAGAGCTATGATTTTTAACAGTACAGCGATTTTCTATGGATATTATCGATTACTAGAATTAAATAATTTTAAAATAAAAAGAGCCAAATTTATAAAATTTTATCTTTTTATTTTAATTTTATTTTTTATTTCTTTATTAATAGTTAGCAAAATTAGACAATCAAATGATTTTCCGATAGGCCACCAGGTACATGAATATTTGCCAACTATCGAGGAAAAATCGAGACAAAATAATCATATTATAAAACATATGAATAATTTTATTAAAGAAATTAACCAAATCCTTTTTTTAACTTCTGGAAGATGGGTGGGGGTAGATAGCTTAATGGCAGTACAATCAATTGACAATAAAGGGTTTAACTTAATTCATGAATCTTTGAATGAAAAATTTAATTATTCTAATTCATTTTACGAGAACAAAATTAAGGGGAGCTACTATACTTACGAAAAAAATCCAAAGGTTTATACAATCTATGTTCCAGGTATAGTGGGATATTTGTATTATACTAATTCATTGATATTTGTTTTTGTCATTATAAGTTTATTATGTTTAATTTGCTCTTATATTGAATTAATATCCTACAAAATCTCTCAACATAACCTAATATTCTCTGGTATAATTGGAAATATTTTAGCTTATAGATTGGCTCATTTTGGTTACATGCCATTAAATTCATATAAAATTTTATTTGCTATTTCCATAAATTTACTGATTTTTTATTTGATTTTTAAAGTTATAAATTACTATAGCAAATAATGAATATACTTGGTTTAAATGTTTTTCACGCCGATACATCTGCATGTATTGTAAAAACTGGAAATTTAATCGCCGCTACAGAAGAAGAGAGATTTACAAGAATAAAACATTTCTCTGGTTTTCCTAAAAATTCAATAGATTTTTGTCTTAAAGAGGCAAATATTTCATTAAAAGATATTGATTTTGTGGCAGTAAACTATGACAAGTTACACAATATAAAAGAAAAAGTTAAATTTTCTTTATCTAATATTTATTCATCAAATATTTTAGGTAAAGCTTTGTTTTCAATAAAAAAAAACAGTCTTAACCAAATGTTTATAAAAACATATGGAATAGATCTTGAAAAAAAAATTGTACATGTGCCTCATCATATAGCGCATATTTTATCTACATTTTATTTTTATGATTTAAAAAGAGGCATAGGTCTATCAATTGATGGTTCTGGTGATTTTTCTACTTCTGAGATTTATGAATTGGGCCAAGAAATTTCGCTTATCGAAAAAATTAATTATCCACATTCTCTTGGAATATTTTATCAGTCAATGACACAATTATTAGGTTTTAAAAATTATGGAGATGAATATAAAATTATGGGATTAGCATCTTATGGAGAACCAGTATACAAAGATAGAATCAAAAAAATAATTTATAAATCAAACAAATTTTTTGAATTAAATCTAAAATATTTTGATCACCATAAGAGTGTCGTTGACTATGATTTTGAGTCAGGAGCACCTTATTTCGAAGACCTTTACTCGCTAAATTTAGAGAAACTTTTAGGAAGGAGTAGAAAAATCAATGAGCCTATCACTAGATTTCATAAAGATTTAGCATCCTCAATACAATTTGTTTTTGAGGAGATTGTTTTAGATAAAATAAATTCAATTTATGAAAAATATGGAAATAAAAATTTATGTTTGTCTGGTGGTTGTATTTTTAATTCGTCTTTAAATGGAAAAATAATCGAAAAAACTAAATTTCGAAATGTATATTTTTCTCCAAATGTAGGCGATGCCGGAGGTGCAATTGGATCAGCTTTATACGTTGCAAAAAAATATGAAAAGAAATTATTCTTTGATCCAAATCCATATTTAGGAACAAAATACGATGATGAATATGTAAAGAGAAATATTGTTGATAAAATAAAAGAAAACGAAAATTATAATATTAATTATTTTGATAACTTTGAAAAGTTAATTGAACTTATCATTGAATTTCTAGAAAAATCTAATGTTGTTGGATGGTTTCAAGATAGAATGGAATGGGGGCCGAGAGCACTTGGAAATAGGTCAATACTAGGAGATCCAAGAGTTAAAAATATGAAAGATATAATTAATTTAAAAATAAAAAAAAGGGAGGAATTCAGACCATTTGCACCATCTGTTCTAGAAAGTGAAGCACACAATTTTTTTAATATTGATAAGCCATCTCCCTACATGAATTCTGTTTATTCTGTAAAAAAAAATATAGACAAATTAATTCCAGCAGTTGTACACGTTGATAAGACATCAAGAGTCCAAACAGTATCAGAGGATATGAACACAAAATATTACACTTTAATAAAAAAATTTGGGTTAAAAACAGGAATACCAATTCTTTTGAATACTTCTTTAAATGTTAATGAACCTATCTGTGAGAGTCCAGAAAATGCTATGGAAGTTTTTACAAAAACTTCAATGGATGCAATTGCTATTCAAAATTATGTTTTCTCAAAAAGATGAGTTTTTTAGAATTAAAAAATAAAACAATAATCTTAATTTTTTCTTTATCAATTTTTTTTTCACATGTTGTTATTTATAATTTTCAGCTAAGATTTATTTATTTATTTTTATTTCTTTTTTTATTTTATGACCTCTTTAAAAAAAAAATAAAAATTAATAATAAAATTACTTTATTATCCGCTTTTATTTTATTTCTGATTATCATTCATGGCTACTTTAATTTAATAAATCAGGATAATTTAGATTATAAAATACTTTTTAAAATATCTATTAAATCAGCATTGATCTCCTTGAGTATCATTTTAATTTATTATTACAAAGATTTGTTTCTTGGAAATCTAACTTTATGTATTAATATATTTCTATCAGTATTTTATTTTTATTTAATTTATATTTTAATATCGAGTGATAATTTTTATAATTTCAATCTCATAAATTGCTCAAATTTATTTCGTTTTGATAAATTATTATTTAAAGAGTTGTCTCATTTCCAACTTTTATCTGTTCCAGTAATATTATATTCAATAATAAATTTTAAAGAAATTGCAAAAAAAAAAATTAATACTTTTTTAATTTTCATACTCTTGGTATTTTCATTTTTAAATTTTTCTTTAACTTTTTTTCTTGGAATAATTGGTGGATCAATTATAATTTTACTAGTTAGTAAAAATTTTAATAAAACAATAATAACACTTTTACTAGTTATTAATTTTTTAAATTTAGGTATTTTTTTAAATCAAAAAGATACATGTGCAGCAAAAAGAATTGGAAATCTCGAAACTTATAAAAATGTATTATCTCCAAGGGAAAAATTGTTAACAACTGGTATTTTTAGCAAAGGCTCATTTTCAAATAATTATTCTTTTAAAATTTATATGAACTCTTTTTACGTTGCTATGAATTCTTTAAATAATAATATCCTTGGATATGGTTTTGATAATTATAAATTTGCTTTTAAAAATTTTGTACCAGAGGATTATGAAAAGGAAAAAGAAATACATCCTTATAGAGAACTAAATACAAATGATGCTTCAAATAATTTTAGTAAATTAACTTCAGAATTTGGAATATTTTTTTAATTATTTGCATGATGATAATTTTAAAAAGTAGAACAAAAAATTTAGATGATAAGCAAAAAGCTTTGATTTATACATTGCTTTTTATGCAAATATTCATTAGAGGAAGTGGAATATTTAATAATGGTTTTTTAATAATTTCTATTATTTTAATGTATTCATTATTTAGCCAAAAAAAAATTAATTAAAATGAAATACATAAATTTAAATAATTTTTTGCTTCTTTTACTAATATCTGGTGCAATTTTATTTTCTTTTTTGGGTGGTTATGGATCAGATGAAGATACACTTGCTCTAATTGGAGCTTATGAATCTATGCTCGGTGGCGGAAAGCTTATGGCATCAAGATTTACTCCTTATCCGGTCGCTGAATTAGGCATAGGTTTTTTATCCTATCAATTTGGTAGTTGGTCCGTAAATTTATTGACATTTATTTTTATGTTTTTAAGTGCAATCTTTTTTTACTTAGGAATTGATATTAAAATTAAAAATAAGAGTATTATTTTCTTTCTCATTTTAGTTTTATCAAATCCTGTACTATATTTTGATAATCTTGAACCAATAGATTATTCCTGGGCCCTATTACCTATGTGTATAGGACTATATTTTTTAAAAAAAAAATATTACGAAATTGCAATAATTTTTTTTGGAATATCAATAGGCACACGAATTTATTTTTTTTTATTTTTGATACCTATAATTTTTCTTTTTTCCGGGTCTTACAAAATAAGTTTAAATAGAAAGATTTTAATCTTTCTCGGATCCTTTTTTATTGGTGGTTTATTTTATTTACCATTTTGGTTTGAAAGTGGTTTTAGCTTACATTGGTTAACAGCTGCCACACCTTATGATCAAGGTTTGATTGGTATCGTTTCAAGATTTTTTTACAAAATTATTATGTCATTTTCTTTTTTAACATTTTTTTGTCTTATTTTTCTAATTTATTTACACTTAAAAAAAATAAATAATTTAAACTATTCTAAAATCTTAACAGGAATAATACTAATAAACTTAGTAATTTTTTTATTTATTCCGGCAGAATTAAGTTACTTGCAACCACTACTACTAGCTTTTTACTTATTAATTTTTTTAAATTTTAAAAAAAATTTTTTATATATCATAATTTGCTTTCATTTTTTTAGTTGGGTAATTGAGTTACAGCCACTCAAAATTAATTATAAATCAAATGATATCTGCAACAATGTTGAAGCAGTTAGTGCTAATATAAATCCCACTTTGCAAAAAGGGAGACTTTTCCAATATATAAATACAAGAGATAAAATTAAATGCTGGATTAAAGACCCTATTAGAGGTGAAAAAATTTTAAAAGGCAAGGCATTAAAATGATTATTAACTTTATTTTACTATCCGTAGTATTTTTATCATTAATAGGCTGGGGAAGTATCTATAAGGCAGTTTTTCATAAAGAAGAAAAATTTTATAATAGAGACTTTTTTTATGGAATATTCTTCATATCAACTATTTTGTTACTACTTAACTTTTTTATCCCCCTTAAATACGCATTTTTGCCTATAAATTTAATAGGTATATTTTATGGCTTAAAACTTATTTATAACAAAAATTGCATACTTAACCTTCCAATCTTAGGAATTATAGCCTTATTTTTTTGTTTTATATCGGCTCATAATCCAATTCAGATTGATGCAAATTTATACCATATGCAAACTTTGAAATGGATTTCTGATTACAAAATCAGTTTTGGCCTTGTTAATTTAGAGGAGAGATTAGGTGTTAATTCATTATGGCATATTTTCGTTTCACTGTTTAATATTTCAAATAATATTCAATTAATTTACTTAATAAACATTATACCCTTAACAATATTATTTAATGAAGTTTCACAAAATTTAATCAAAAGAAATTTCAATCTTCCGAGTTTATTTTTATATCTCTCTTTTTCATTTATATTAACATTTAGTTTGATACACCCTTTCAATAACGGTCAAATATTAAATCATATAGGTACTCCAGAGAATGATGTTGCTGCAATGGTAACTATGTTATTCTCAATTTATTTATTTTTACTCAATGTAAAAAAATTTGATAGAAAACTTTTTTATTTAACAAATATTGTAGCAGTACTATCCATTCTATCTAAATTAAGTCATATTTATTTGGTATTATTAATCATTTTTAATTTTTATACATTTAGAAAAAAAATAAAAATATTAAATAAATCAAACTTCTTAATAATTTTTCTTGGTTTCTTTTGGTTAATAAGAAATTTTATTCTTAGTGCTTGTATTATTTACCCTTTTTCAAAATCTTGTTTTTTTAATTTAAGTTGGAGTTTACCTAAAAATGACTTAGAAACTTTTGAAATTATAACGAAAGCATTTAACAGAGATACTCCATTAAGGAATAAATGGTTTGATTTAGACTACACAATAAATTCTTTCGATTGGTTTTTGCCTTGGTTTAAAACATATTTTTTGCAAACCTCATTTTTTTATTTTGTATTTGTAACTTTGATTCTTACAATTGCTTTATATATTTTTAATAAATTGGTTTTAAGTCTTAAGTTTAAAAATATAAAAGAACTTACTATTATATATTCTTTATTAATATTTATTTTCCCTATTATTTGGCTTCAATCTCCTGAATTAAGATATGCTTATGGTGCATTCATAGCTATTGCTTGTTTACCATTAGCAATCAATTTTAATTTCAAATATTATTATAAATTAATCAACTTATCTAAATATGTATTCGTTCTTTTGCCAATTTTATTAATTTACAAAAATATAGAGAATTTTAATTTATATGACAAAAAACTTAATAGAGTTTTCAATTATAATAATATAAAATTTTACAAAAAAATTGATGGGTATGATGTTTATACCTCAGTACTTTGCAAAAATTTAAAAGAAATTTGTGTAACTTTTCCTAACAGAGAATATAAAATAAAAAAAAAGTATGGTTATTTTTTTTTTAAAAGATATAAATTTGAAACTTAAAATTTAATATGATCTTAAGTGTAATTATACCTTGTCTTAACGAAATTGATACAATAGAAAAATGTATAAATAAATGTTATGAATCATTCCGTTCATTAAATATAGAAAATCAATCTGAAGTAATAGTTGCGGATAATGGAAGTATTGATGGATCCATTGAATTAGCAAGAAAAGCAGGCGCAAAAGTAATAAATGTAAAAAAAAAGGGTTATGGAAATGCAATTATTGGAGGAATTCAAAATTCTTCTGGCAAATTTATAATTATAGGTGATGCTGATGATAGTTATGATTTTAGTAAATTAGGAGATTTTTATAGAAAATTAAATGAAGGCTTTGATATAGTTCAAGGATGTAGGTTTCCTATTGGTGGCGGATCAATTGAAAAATCTGCTATGCCTTTTACTCACAAATATTTTGGAAATCCTTTGTTTAGTGCAATTTCAAAAATTTTCTTTTCTTTGCCTTTCAATGATGTGTATTGTGGTTATAGGGGTTTCAGAAGAGAAATTTTTGATAAATTGAGCCATTTTTCAGGCGGAATGGTATTTGCTATCGAAAATTTAATAAAATTTAGAGTTTATGGCGCAAAATGTGCTGAATTACCTGTTATTTTGCATAGAGATGGAAGAAAAAAAACCAAGAGCCATTTAAATACATTATCTGATGGATGGAAGACGTTAAGATTTTTACTGGTTACTTGCCCGAAATGGATCTATTTTTTTCCATCACTTTTATTACTTTTCTTTTCATTTTCTAGTTTTTTTGAATATATATTCTTGAATTCAAATGCTAAGATAGAACATATTAGTCTCATTAAATCTATTATTTATTTTTTGATGAGTTTTCAAATATTTATGTTTGGACTTTTCGCCTCTTTATTTGCTGTAAAATTAAAATTATTGAAGTCTAATATTATAAATTTATTCTTTAAAATATTTAAACTAAGATATGCTTTTTATTTAACAATAATTATAATAATTATTTTTCTTTTTATCCTCATTTTTGAAAACGAATTAAATCTAAGTTTCTTAACCGTAGAAATATTGAAATATTCTACCTCGTTATTTAGTGTCTTGCTAATTTTAAATAGTCTATATGTATCTTTGATAACATTAGATGAAAACTCATGAAAGTAAAAATAATTACTTTAATCAAATTGTTATAAAAATATATCTTATACAAGAAGATTAGCAATCAATTAATGTATCAAAAAATTTATGTTACTGATTAAATTGAGAAACTTAATATTCAAAAAAAGATATAATAAGTTAACTTTAGAAATTAAATATATTTTTTAATAAAATATCCGAAATATAATTGCTAAAGATTACAACCAAAAAATATGCACATTTCAGGTAATATAATTTATAAATCGAGAATAAATTTTCAGTACGTTAAATTATAAGGTAAAAAAACTATCATAACTTCATATTTAAAATTTTTCAAACTTCAATATTTCTTATACAAATAAACTACTTTTAAATTATAAAGTTAATAATTTCTTGGTTTAAAACAAGTTTGGGAAATTATCATTTTTTTAAAATCCAAGGTTTATATTCTCTTAATTTTTTATCTTTGTTAATAAATATTGATAATAAATTTTGTTGTTTTTGGAAAAAGAAAAAAAAAATCTTAAAAAATACCATTATCAATTTAGAACTAGTAAATTTTAAATGGTGCCCATAATTAAAATATACTTTGTGTTTTATATCTGGCTTATACGAATTTAATAATTTTAAAATTTCTCTTTCGGTCCATCTATATACAAAATTTGGGATGGAAGTGTTATCTACCCCACCTGAAACCTTATTCTTTTCAACTGCTGATAATTCATATTCTTCTGAAAATTTAAACTTACAAGCAAGCCTTGAAAGAAAACTATCAGTAGCTTCAATTATTAGCGCTCCTTTCAAACTTACTCTATACAACTCCAAAATTGCTAAATGCGGCTTAGATGAATGATGAATACAAGCATGCGCAACACAATAATCATACTGTTCATCCTTGATATTTATATTATGAATATTTTCAAACGTATCCAAATTTTTTTCATCTGTATTTTCAATATTAGTAAATGTAACATTCTTGAAACTTAAGTTATCGAATATTTTTTTATCAAGTGGTCCAGCTCCTAGAACTAATATTTTAGCATTTCTATCTTTAATGAATTTTTGAATTTGACTTTGATAAAAAATCTCTCTGCTCATATTAATATAAAAGAATTAGTCTTTTATTATTAATCTACAAGCATAGTCAACATAATGCATCCATACAAATTTTCCTTTAAAATACTCATCAACTGCTTGTCTTGAACCGCTCCAGTGTCCGTAGTCATCAATTATAACTATGCCACCTCGTGAAACTCTATTATACAAAATTTCTAATTCTTTCTTTGTGCTTTCGTACCAATCAGTATCAAGTCTTAATATACTAATTTTTTTTGGTAGGTTTTCTTCTTTCGCTAAAGTTTCTTCCACTTTACCTTTGATAAATTTTATATTTTCTGTATTTGCAACATTTTTCAATATGTTTGATTTAACTTCATCCAAACTACAAACTCCCCATGTATTTGATTTTTTGTCTTTATCCTCATCAAGTAAACTTTTTGCTGAAATCTTGTTAATTAAATTAAAGTCTTCCTTACCAGGTTCGCTCATTCCACTAAAAGTGTCATATGCAAATATATTTCTCTTATCATTAAAAAATTCACCTTCATTAAATTTTTTAAACATTATTATATTTCCTCCTTTCCAAACACCACATTCAACAAAATCACCTTCTATAGAATTTTGTTTTACATATTTAAGCGCCTGCAAAAGATTATAGATTCTGATTTTAGGTGTCATAGAATAATTTGAAACTATGTCTATTAATTTTCTATCTTTTTCCGATAATTCTACAATTTTTTGATCGTTATTAATTATAGTTAAATTAAAATAACCTAATATTTTTTGGACAGCTTTTTTAAATAAATTAATCATATTAAATTAATGTATTTATTTCTCATTAATCTAGACATTTCAATATTAATAATATAACTCAAAATAAGCATGAATATTTTTATAACTGGTATTGCTGGATTTCTCGGTTCAAATTTAGCCGATTATTATATTAAAAAAGGCTTTAAAGTTGCTGGTTGTGATAATTTAGTTGGAGGTGACTTGGATAATG
>MDTD01146493.1_pt1 | contig 13616 bp, 10 predicted proteins | sample 811221 | NCBI WGS metagenome assembly MDTD01 (sample SAMN05326646, study PRJNA326480) | marine metagenome | isolation source: seawater | place: Pacific Ocean: South West | collected 2011
AACCTCTTCTTGATTATTGCAATCATGCTGTCCCTTTAATATACCACCCTGACTTATCCCCAGCCAGCCCCTCCCACGACTAAATCAACAGCCTGCTAAATCAAAAGCCGCGCTGATGAGGGTTACACCAGAGGTATTGCCGAGATAGACCATGTGTGCAGAATCAGTACTGGTGATATTGCCGGAGGTCAGCTTGGTATTGGCAGAATCATTGTCAGCTTCATCGCCACCGGTATATACAGGATCCCGATAGCTATAGGTTACACCGAGCCTGGGTGTGCTATAATAGGCATAACTACCATAGTTCTGGAAGTCATCAGAAGAAGCAAAGGTATTGCCGCTCAGAATACCAACGGGGCCTAACGGTGCAGGCCCTGGATCAGCTATAAGTGACGTCCCTATGATGACAATTTCGCCAAGAGAAACGGTGTAAGACCAGCTACCGGTATAATCCAGCGATTTTTCCTCAATTAAAATCTTGATATATCTGGCAACTAAGGGTGTCGATAAAGTATGCCGGATTCTTGAGACAGTATCACCTGTGGGATAACCGGGATAGGTCGTACCAAGATGTGAATAAGAAGAGCCATCCTGGCTGACAGAAAAGGTTATTTTCTTAATCTGGGTATCCAATCCTGACAAGATCCAGGTATCAATCATATTTACTTCACAGTCATTACCTAAATCATATATAACGCTAAATTCTGTTACACCTGAAGTATGACCAATATAGGCCATGTCTGCATTATCTGTACTGGTTATTGACCCGGATAAAAGCTTGATATTTGCGCTATCATTTATAACGTCATCGCCTCCTGTGTTAACTTGGTTGTGATACGAATAGGAAGCATTTGATCTTGGGACTTCATAGTTATTATAGATGCCATAAAAATCGGCATCATCAGTAGAGAAAAAAGTGTTTCCGCTTAGTATTGAAAGTGGACTGGAGAGAGGTCTACCCAAAATTACAATCTCACCAAGAGACAAGCGATATGACCATCCCCCCATATAATCCAGAGATCTTTCTTCTATAGTTACTTTGACGTACCTGCTAACATTAGAACTGGTTGTCGACTGACTGGTTTTTAGCACAGTATCCGTGGTGGGATAAGGGGGATATGAGGTTCCAATATAGGTATAGGAAATCCCATCCTGACTGACCGAGGACGTTACTTTTTTTACCTGGGAGGCAGCTCCACATAAGGTCCATAGATCGACAGAATCGACTTCACACTCGATACCCAGATCAATTACCACGCTCACCACGGTGATACCTGAGCTATTACCCAGATAGACCATATTATCGGTAGCAGTGGCTAACAGGTCTCCAGATAAGAGCTTGGTGTTTGTACTGTCGTTGGTGAGTTCATGGCCACTGGTATATACAGGATCCTGATAGGTGTAGGTCACACCAGTCCTGGGATAAGCATAATTGCCATATCCGCCATATTCGAGGAAATCATCCGGGGTAGAGAATTGATTTCCGCTGAGCACTGACACACTCTGCGCCGAGAGATCTATTGACGATCCAAGTACCATAGCCGTGAAAACAACCAATAATGGCTTTAACATCGCAGTGAGATGTCCAGTGGACAGGAGTTGACGTCTGGTTTGCATGGGGGGACAACCTTCGGTTAAGTGTGGTTTCGATCCAGAGTACATTGCACTCATTGGGAAGGATTATTCTGGAAGTTTTGGTCTGCTGCGGCAGCTATTTATGGAGCTGAAATTTTCCAGTAGTTCGTATTGCCACTGACAATATCAAGCTCTTCAAAAGGCAGAGACTCTACATGCCCGTCAGCACAACCAAAGTTTGGCCGGAAATTGTGTCGCTCCCAGGCGTATTTCCGACTTTCCCAGGCACCATGACCAGGCCAATACATCCGTGCCTTGTAGAGATCGCCATTATGACCTGAGTCTATAAAAATGAGCTTTTTAGTCAAATCTCCCAAGATGCGGTCCAGCTTGATCTTAGGAGGTTTTGGTGGCCAGGTTCCATGAATATTGTCATTCATGCCATAGGTTGTTCTGTTGGTGCCGTATCTGCCTGACCAGGTAGTAGAGGGACAGGAATAGAAGATGTTGCTGTCCACATAATATCCCAGGCCAAATCGAGTGTGGTAGGGCTTGCCATAGATCCCACCCGGTACTTTGCGATAGTACCATTCATAGGCGGTCTGGGAGTAGCCATCATTATCGGTGGAATATTCTATAAGGGCGATGGTGATCTGGCGTATATTGCTGGCACAGGATGTCGCCCTCCCCTTTTCTCTGGCTTTGGTCAAAGCAGGAAGAAGAAGGCTGGCCAATATGGCTATTATGGCTACGACAACTAAAAGCTCAATCAAAGTAAATGCTCGTTTCGACTGATCATTCTTTTGTGAGTGCATGATATCCTCTCCTTTCATGTGAGGTTGCTATTGGGTCGATTATTGGAGTTCCCAGTTCAGCCACAGTTGCCGTGTCTCCTCAGGCTGCAGCTGGCTGGTACCGATCATTTCGACATTGTAACAGCCATGACCGAACCAGATTATGGGTGTACCCCACCCGTCTGAGAAAGTCTGAAGAAGCGTCAGGCCGGTTTGGGTATCGGTGGCTTTCCACTGATTACTGGTAAGCTCAGGTAATTTTCTTTCACCAAGATCTGTCCAGAATGGCAAGCAAAATTCACCATCTGCGGTCGGGAAAAACAATTGATCGGTCTGAGATTCTCCATAGCCGGAGACGTTGTATTCAGGATGCACATGAGATGTGATTTTGACTTCCTGATGAGATTGGTTGGTCAGTTTCAGGTTCAGATTGAGGGAGGGCAGGCTTTCATCCAGCGTCCAGTGCATGGCTATTCTGGTGTCTGCTTTCTGATCGTGATTGCTTAACAATAACCCATCTGAGGTTGATTCGACTTGCCAGGCATCATTTCTGAGTCGCTTGTTGAACCGAAACCACATGGCATAAGCATAATTGAAACTGGTCAGATTCGGGATCTTGTCATAATCAAGATGAAGCTGATTTGTCCGGGTCGCTTTGTCGATGATCTCAAGGACACGTCCGCCCTGGACCGGATCAATCGAAATTTCCATTCGTGGATTGGAAAGGATATAAACAGGATGGTCCACTCCTTCAAAAGTGCGTGTATCCGTGATAGCGCCCTGGCTGCCACCGATAAGTCGGCGTACGGATACATCTCGTTCTTCCGAATAAGTGGAAAGGGCGGTTTTGTAGCTGAGCAGCACCGTGTAATGCCTGAGGGCCATGCCAGGGGGCATTTCCAGATTGAAGGGCAGGATGTCATCACTGGAGCCCCCGGCAGGCAAATTGAGGGTATGCGTTGCCATAGTAACTGCCTCAGAATCTTTAATCGTGATCGAGCACTCGATAGCCTGTTTTTCAAGGTTTTTCAGTTTGACTGCCAACTGTGCACGGTCACTGCCAGGAGCCACAATCAGGTTTTCTGTGGTAAGTTTAAAGACGACACCTTCCCCGGTTTCATCAGCAGATATGGGTGATGAGGACTCCAGGCTGATCGGACTGGAAGAGCGAATGTAGACCGGAGATAAGCCGTACGGCAAAGACAAGGTCTGACTGGCGTCCAGAATCACCCGACGTGAATTCCCCATCATGTCCGTAACCTGCACTTCATCGGCTGCGGTTTTGAATGTCCCAAGCTGCATGCCCTCTCGATTCCAGACCACAGCCGTGTAATAATCTTTATCGGGCTTGGTGAATTGGTAACCAAAGGATGGGGCAACGATGCCTTCCATAGGCCCTTCAAGGACAGAATCCCCCAATTGATGGCCCAGAGTCATCACGGCATGATAAGCAGGTTTCTTCTGGAGATCATAATCAAGCAGACCGAAATGATGCTCGTTGTTGTAGGGATCAGTACCGATATCTGCGAATGAATAAATATAGACTCGTTTGAATCCCAGGACATAATGAATCACCAGACCACGGGTGAGATACTGCGCTTTTTGCAGGGGTGAAATACGATATTTACCCTCCGGCAGATCGGCATAGCCAAACTCGGTGGAAATGACAGGCTTATCAACATCGCCATGCTCTGTCATGATCTGCCGTACAATCTTCATCTTCTCAAAGAGTTCTTCAGGAACATCGCAGTAAGTATGGAGATCCAGCACATCAAAGTAGTCTTTGGCGTCTGCTTTGTAGAAGCCTTCCAGCCAGTCCAATGCAGAAGGATTGAGGTTGCAGGTGGGAGCAGCAATCGCATTCCATGGGCTCAGCTTTTTTGCTGCCTGATATTCTCTTCTGAGGCTTGCGACGTACTTCGCAGGTGGAGTACCTTTGAGCTCCGGCTCATTGCCTTTGGTATAGGAAAACAGACCCATCTCATTACCAAGACGTACGTTGTCTTTGCTCCCTCCCAACATCATGGGCCAGGAAATCATGCCTTTGCCGCGATCAAGGAAAATCTTGACATCATTCGGGAACATGTACCACCAACGGCTTCCCCGTAATGGAGTCTGCTCAAGCAGATCCATGGAGAATGTGAGCCAGGCATGACTGCGTATGGTGGCACCACCACCAGGAAAATGATTGACCGCCAACATGTCACCAAAGGTCCGGCACTCATAGGGTTTGGGAAACTGAAGAAGCTGAGATATTACCATCGGATATACGCCGTCCTTATAGGTAGCGGCCATGGCGAAATGAACCGTAGAGCCTGGTTCATAGGGGTAAACAGGAGCCATCCTCTGCTTCTTATCAAAGGAGTGAGACAGAGAAACACCATCTTCATCGATACGCTTGAAGGGATGCGATGCGGTATAGACCTGCCAGCCAGTTACGCCTTCCAGTGTCGACGCTGCATCTTCCCACTTCATAAAAGCTGCGCCGTCCTGAATAGGCCTGATGCTGAACTTGACGACCGGTTTGTCATTCGCTTTCAGGACATTCATGGATGCCTGGGCGTCCTGCCCCCATCCCCAGATTGCAATATCGGCAAGCTGCTGCTGATGACGGCGCCTGAGCATCCTTAATTTGACATAACGTGCTTCAATGGCCTGATCAAAAGTTTTACGATGGCGAATGAAATTCTTCTTGCCATCCTTTTCTTCAACAGGCTGGTCAGACGTATTCTGAGCAGCTCCATGCAGAGTGAAAGTTTTCCCATCTGAACTCAATAAGATGTCGGCTTTTTCCGTATCCCGCATGGCATCCCGAAGCGCCCATACATCGACTTGTCCAATGAGATAATCCTGCTTGAGGTCAACAACCACAGTGACCCACTTGCCTTTTCCCCACTTACTGAAGGTCTGAGATTTCCACCAGTCTGCTCCATCAAAAAGGCACTTCAGCTTGGTAGCCTGGGCAGATTTCAAAGTTTCTTCATCGGTTGCGTATTTACCTGAGGTGACAAACTCATAGCTGGCACCTGTTCTGATCACAGGGGTACCTTTAGGAAACAGCTTTGTTCCAGCACCAGGAGCCATATTGTCGGACAGTAACGACATGGGGGACTCAGCTTGAGAAGTGAGGACAAAAAGCAAAAGCAAAATTTGCAGATATCGTAACGTCATGGGGTTCTTTCAGTTTGGGTTTAACGTGGAGATGTACAACTGTCTCTGACAATTAACTGCCCGGTTTCCACAACCTTCGGCAGCTGTTTCGAGACTCCATTGATGAACATGTCCAGATGGTGCATCGCTTTATAGCCGAAGGTTTCGAGTGGCAGCTTCATTGTGGTCAGCCGCGGATTCCAGAAATCACTATGGCGATAATCATCAAACCCCACGACCGATATATCCTCGGGTACAGAAAGTCCCTTTTCCCGGCAAGCACGCATCGCGCCATATGCCATTTCATCCGTGGAAGCAATGATAGCAGTTGCCTCTGGTGAGGCTTCCAAAAGTTGCTGAGTCTGGTAATAACCCGACATCTGGGTATCTGAGTTAGGGATATGCTCAATAATTCTTCTTTTATGGATAGGTAGATTTTCCAGTTCCATCCCTTTGAGATAACCCTGACGACGCAAAAACAGATCGGACTCTTGATCATTGCCATTCGCCAGGAAGAATATCTCCTGATGCCCAAGTGCAACAAGATAATGAACGATTTCACATGAGCCTTTGAAAGAATCGATCATGACATAGCCGGAATTGGGCAGATTGATCTTTTCACCAATGAACATGATGGGTAAGCCGGCCTGAGACAGCTCCACCAATTCTTCCGGTTTTGTTCCCATACAGAGATCCAGTAAACCGTCACACCGACGCTCCCTGACAAATCGCAGAAAATCCAGATCAACCCTGGTCTTCGGATCAGAGACAAACTCCGCCGTGGCCCGGTGTTGATGAGTATAACTGGCAATACCTGCCATGATCTCAGTCAGATAACTTTCGATCTTGGCCCCGACTACGACTAAGACGTGCGCTGGACGATCAAGAGCCCGGGTAGGGGACTGATTCTCTTTCATCAGATTCAATATTCTGGCCCGTGCCTTCTCACTGACTCCTGGATGATTGTTCAGGACTCGTGAAACGGTTGCGGTTGACACCCCGGCCATCTCAGCCAGTTGCTTAACACCATAAACAGTATTTCTACCCAAAATAGAGGTCTCCCATGATCGCAATTTTTATTTACGTAAATAATACGAAATTAATTACAGCAGATCAAGAGGCACCACAAATATTTCTTCCTCGTAGCCTCAATCCAGTGCCGGAATTTGCGCCGTTACAGGAAATAAAAAGCCCGGAACGGAGGATGGTAAAGGCCGTTCCGGGCACCCGTTTCATCAGTCCGGGCTTTGGATGGTAAGGGTTCAGAAGTCGTTTGGTTCGGTCACTACAGGCTTAATGCGAATGTCGCGTGGTTCAGCCGCACGATGAGCCATGCGCCAGATAATCTGCTCTGCCGCATGCAGACCAATCCTTTCCGGACTGACCCCCACAGAGGCAAAACGACGGGATGCCACACCCCCTGCAATGACCTGATGAGGTTCATCAAGGAAATCATAGACATCCAGCATGTCTTCAAGATCTTCAAGAGGATTGGCATCGGTATAACCCGTGAGATAAAGACCCGATACGCGACCTTGTCCAGCCAGACTGGCAATGGCAGGACCGGCAGACTGGTCAGGATCCAGAGTAATGATCCGGCAGTATACGCCCAATTGCCGGGCGCGAAATTCAAACGCATTTGAACTGCGATGGCAAGCAGCATCCAGACCATCGGTATTTAAGCAAACCATGGAATTAAAACCGGCAGCATGCAGGTAGTCTGCCGCAAGTGCTCCCATGGCATCATGGTCTGGAGCGATCAGATCTCCAGCCTGAGCTTCCGCCATTTCATAAAGAGTCACACAAGGGATGTGCTGCAACTCGGTCGCAAGACATGCGGGCAGGCCAGGTTGACCTATGATGACGCCATCAACCTGCCGACGCTTTACACAGAGTGGCAGTTCGCCTTTGGCATTCAGGGTAGCAGTAATCAGCTCATGTTCGTATTCAGCAAGGTATCCGGCGGCACCCGCTGCCACATCATCCATGATTGGAGTATGAACGGCCTCAGTGCGAGTTTCCGGCGCCAGAACCGCGATCTGCCGGGCACCTGAAATCGTCTGCTGGTAATGCTCTCGAAGATCCCTTCGGCGCACACGGCGCCTTTTGTCAGGCCGCGGAATGTAATTGAGGTGGGCAATGATATCCCGGACATGAGCAGCAGTCTCAACTGCCACACGGGTCCTTTCGTTAACCACATCAGAGACCGTGGTGATTGAAACGCCAGCCGCTTTGGCGACGTCGTGGATGGTAGTGCGTGTCGCTTTCATACGCCTATTATATTTTGAAAAATTTGAATATTCAAGTGTAGTTTTGAAAAATTTTGAATACTAAAGCTGAGCTCAGACCATTATTTTCAGCAGATCAAGCCGCTGAAAATCATAGAAAATGGCCGCGTATTTTCCGAGAAGATTCGGCTCCTGAAACAAGCCCTGCCTCAGGCACAATCAGGCACGGTGGCACGAATTAAGCGCAGACGATATGTCATTCGCAACTGTCAATTCTGTTGACAGTTTTATTTCATTATGAACAGCAGAAAGGAGTCAGTATGTGTGCCCGACTTTCCTTTTTACTCATCCTGTGTCTGAGCATTTCTGTAATGGCAGATCCCGCCGCCGATGCGTTGGCCAAAGAAAGCGAAGCCTATTGCGCATCAACTGCGAAGGACCGGGACTCAGTGACCCCACAAGTGATAGTCGCCAAGGTAGATGCAGCCTGCAAACTCCTTGAAGGAGATGGCACAGCTGCTTTTGATAAATTCAAAGGAAACGGCAGCGATTTCCTTTTCGGCGGCACTTATATCTGGATCCATGATATGGAAGGCACCATGCTGATGCATCCTATCAAGAACCGGATGGAAGGCAAAAAACTGCTTGGCCTGAAAGATCGCCAGGGAAAGATGATCTTTGTGGAGATGAATAAAGTGGCCAAAGATGAGGGCGCAGGCTGGGTGGAATACGTCTGGCCAAAGCCTGGGGAAAAAGATGTATCACCAAAGACTTCCTACGTGAAACTGGTGACTGTGAATGGCAAAGAGATGGTTGTTGGTTGTGGTGTTTATGACCTGACATTGGCGGATGTACAGGCAACATTGAAATAATCGTGGGGTCGGGGTCTCTGATATGAAGATGACGATCAAGCATCGACTGGCGCTGATGTGCGTCACTCCAGTACTCTGGATACTGCTGTTACTAGGCGCAGTCGTATTTTATTACTATCGGCTGGATCATGGACAGCAGAAAGTGCAGACAATTGGCAAGCTGGTCCGACAAACTCAGGATGCACGCGTGGCCGAAAAAGGTTGGCTGCAATTCCTCACGATTGCCCATGAAAAACACGCAGATGCCGTGATCCAGGTGTTGACCAGTGAGTTAAATGAAAAGATCAAAGAGGATGCCTCTTACGAACCCGTATTGGCAGAACTGAAAGCATACGCGGATCTTTTTCAGCAAGCCAAAGATGCTCATGCCAAGCGGGTAACAGAGGGTAAAGCCATGACCGCGCCATTGAAGGCGACTCAGGCGAATATCAACCTGATCATGGCAGAACTTCAGGCAATTCAGAGCGAACGGCAAATGGAAGGAGAAGATCTGAATGCCAATGAGATTGAGTTACTTGGTATGGCAAGACAGGCCGGACTTCTTGCTTATGAGCTCTATGCCTTGCAACAGGAGTTCCTGCTCACCGGGAATGATGATGCGTTGCAGCGTTTCAAGAACCTGCTCAGTGACCAGAATTCTTCGGTTTTCAACGCGCTTGAGCAGTTTGCTGCAGTCATCGGAGGAGAGCGCCTTCAAAAGGCATCCACCGGAATATCCGATGGCATCAAGCAATTTGGTGATCGTGCTGAAACTGTAAGAGTACTCTTCGCCAAAGAAAACAGCATTAATCGCAAACTGGATACTCAGGGTCAAGGCGTACTGATTGAAGCAGAAGCCATGCACCAGGCTGTAGCTAATGACATTAAGCATTTGAGAAAAGAAGCCTGGATTGTCCTGCTGACCATCTCTGTGGCGACATCCTTACTGTTGGTAATTGTGGGAGCATGGGAAGGCAAGCGTATTTCTCAGCCAATCATCAATGGTGTTGAGCGGATTCGTAATGCAGCAGAAATGGTCGCAGAGGGTTCGGTTGAAATCTCCGGTGCCAGCCAGGAAGTAGCAGATGGTGCAGCCTCGCAGGTGACCAGCCTGGATGAATCTTCGCTGACCTTGACCTCCATTGCAGATATGACCAGGGAAAATGCAGAACGGGCCATCAATGCTAATACCTGTATGCACCAGACCCAACAAAATGTGGTGAAGGGTGCGGACGCGGTCGGCGAGGTTATCCATGCGATTGAGGAGATTAATGAAGCCTCTCTGGAGGTTCATCAGATCCTGGAGGGGATCGAAGACATTGCTTTTCAAACCAACCTGTTAGCCTTGAATGCCGCGGTTGAAGCGGCAAGAGCAGGGGAACATGGCAAAGGTTTTGCGGTGGTCGCAGAAGAAGTCCGTGGTCTGGCCGGCCGCTCCGCCGAGGCTGCACGCAAAACCACGGTTCTTATTGACCGAACCGTGTCATGCATCAGCCGTGGAGTGGAGATTGCAGGTCGACTTGAAGCAGAATTTTCGACCGTTGAGGAAAGCTCGCGCCGAACGGCAGAACTGATTGAGGAAATCAGCAAAGCCTCCAACGATCAAGCCAAAGGAGTCAGTGATGTCACAGACTCGGTGCGAAAAGTGGAAGCCGTGACAGAAAATTCGGCTGCGAATGCAGAGCGCAGTGCAGCGGCAGCCAGAGAGCTCAGTGATCTGGCCGTCAGCATGCGGGGGATTATAGATGACCTGGCCGGATTGGTAGGCATGTGTAAGGCTGGCAAGAAAGACGGGTTTGGACGGCAGGTTTACCATGAGGGTTCACTCATCCCCGACAGTTCACCTTCAATGGACAATACCCATCCACTATATGGCAAAGGTGAACACGCTCAACCACGTCTGGTGCGTCGATAAGCCATGGGCGAAAGTCTGGTGACCTGTTTGAATGCCCGGGAAAAATGGTAGGGATCCAGAAAGCCAACCTGTTGACCGATCTCCCGGACAGACAAATCGGTCTGGCAAAGCAATTCGCTTGCATGTGCGATTTTCTGCTGAGTCAGCCATTGCTTTGGGGACAAGCCGGTTACGTCTTGAAAAAGCTGGCGAAAATGGTTGACACTCACCTCACAGGAATGGGCCATTTCACTGACTGTCCACCAGGTTGAAAGATCACGCTTGATTCTGCGACAAAGCTCAATGATCTGCTGTTGCCGGGGATCACGGGTCTGACGCCGTGCCAGATAAATATCGACCAGAAGTTGCTGAAGCATCATATTTGCCTCAACTTGCGCATGGTCGGAAGGGTCAAGGCACCTTTCAATGATGACGGGTAAACGTCTCACTGCTCCAAGATTGACAAGTCCGGGTTGAATCACACCGGCATCATGAAGTTGAACTGCAACACTTCCGGTGAAACCGACATAATCTTCGCGCCAATGGGTTTTTCTGCCACCGTATTCGAATATCATTCCCGGTGTAATCAGAATACCCTGTCCCGGCTCTACTGGCGTGATGCTTTGATCAGGCAGCCAGAACCAGCCATCGCCGTCAATCAGGTGGCACAGGCTGTAAAAGGTAAATCGTCTCGGGCGAATGTGGTTGAGTGGCAGAGCTATGGCTCCACGGGCAAAATGGGTAATCTGTAAACCATAGGCCCGATGCAAAGGGTTTCCCCCCGCCAGCTTATCCCGGGGCAGCGACTGTTCACACAAATCTGGAAAAGGTGATTTTGGTATGGTGAGTGTGTTTTTATCCATTTTCTGTATATCAACAATTTGGTTAGAGTATGAACATAGCAAAAAAACCACTGGGTAAACATACATGAAAATATCATAAGGGAGAACCCCATGACGATCATCCCACTACCCAACAACCTGAAATTGCTATCTGGGAATTATACTGACCAATCCAGATTGATCACCTTTGGTCCACATGTACAACCAGAGCTCGCAGACCTTCTCTGTCAGTATCTGCAGGGGGATATTGCCAGCCCGGATTCAGCAACATGCAGGGAAGCCACCGTCTTTCTCAAGGTGGAAAATCCAGGCGAAGAGTTTGCAATGGGAATCAATGAAGCATACGCCCTGAGCATTCTGCCAGAATGCATCAATCTGAATGCAAAGACCAATTCCGGTCTGGCAAGAGGAATTCAGGCGCTACGTCAATTGGCAACCCAAGGGTTCCCATGCTGCGAAATTGAGGATGAGCCTGCCTTTCAATGGCGAGGTTTACATCTGGATGTATCACGCCATTTCTTCAGTGTAAAAGAGGTCTGTCACTTTATTGATGTACTTGCTTTGCATCGACTAAACGTCTGTCACCTTCATTTAACAGACGATCAGGGATGGCGGATTGAGATCAAGCAATTCCCAAAGTTGACCAGTGTCGGCTCCAAACGAAGTTGCACATTAATCGGACATCTAAGGAATCGACCCAGACGCTATGATGACCAGGCCCATTCAGGTTTTTTCACACAGGACGATATCCGAGAGATCGTAGAATTCGCATCGCAGCGCCACGTGCTACTCGTCCCGGAGATTGACATGCCAGGGCATATGCAGGCAGCCATAACGGCCTATCCGGAATGGGGATGCACAGATCAGACTATCGAACCCAGGTGCCATTGGGGCATTTCCCAGCACATTCTCAATACTGAAACAACCACGGTGAGTGCAATGTGCGCAATCCTTGATGAAGTCATCGCGCTGTTTCCGGGACAGTATGTACATATAGGTGGCGATGAGGCAGTAAAGCATCAATGGTCCGAATCCAGACGAACTCAGGACCTGATGGCTGAACGCGGACTTAGAGATGAACAGGAATTGCAGAGCTGGTTCATCCAGCAGATTGCAGATCACCTTCAGACCCAGGGCCGCAAGATGATTGGCTGGGAGGAAATCATGGAGGGGGGGGTAGCCGAAGGTGCGGTTGTGATGAGCTGGCGCGGAGAAGATGCGGGAGCAAAAGCGGCAAATTCTGGACATGATGTCGTCATGGCCCCTCAACAATATGTCTACTTTGACCATTACCAGGCCGAACCTGTTGAAGACGAACCGCTGGCCATCGGGGGGCTGACCACCACCGAAAAAGTGTACGGCTACCCACCGATTCCAGCAGAGGTAGAGGCATCATCACGCCATCATGTGCTTGGAGCGCAGGGCCAGCTCTGGACAGAATACATCCCTGATCTTCAGCTGTTGTTCTATATGACCTATCCACGCGCCTGTGCGTTGGCAGAGGTGCTCTGGACTAAAGAGGAAAAGCGTTACTTTCAGGATTTTCTAAAACGGCTGACGGGGCACCGACATCTGCTTGCCACTCAGGGCATCCATTCCCATCCAGAACCCGCAGAATGACGGGAATATTATCAGGGGCAATGGGAGCCGGAACCATTTTTCTGGCCGAATTCTCATAGAACATGGCCGATGTATACAGGTATTCTTCCTGTTATTCGGCCATGTTAAGGAGTTGCTGCAATCCGTTTATCCAACTCCTCAGTTACCGATGGGAGGCCCCCATGAAGCCAGTTGATATCTACCACCAGTTTCGCAAGCAGAATCTTACTGAACTTTTTGCAAAACCACCATCCATATACCGGGGCACCCCATTCTGGAGTTGGAACTCTGAGCTGAAGATCGACCAACTCCTGCGCCATATCGACACCCTGAAAGAAATGGGAATGGGTGGTTTTCATATGCATGCCCGTACCGGATTGGCGACTGATTACCTCAGCGATGACTTCATGGCAGCCGTGAAGGCCTGTGTGAAAAAGGCTGAAGCGGACAAGATGATTGCCTGGTTGTACGACGAAGACCGTTGGCCGTCGGGTGCTGCAGGAGGATTAGTCACCCGTAATCACGCGTATCGGAGCCGTTCTTTACTGGTTTCTCCATGGTCACGCGAAGAAGTAAACCATCTCCCGCATAACCGGTCACGTTTGCTTCCTGGAGCCAATGTGAAGCATCTGGCCAGTTATGCGATTTCTTTCGATTCAGAACACAGACTCGTCAGTTGGCGA
>MDTD01156616.1_pt1 | contig 13616 bp, 14 predicted proteins | sample 811221 | NCBI WGS metagenome assembly MDTD01 (sample SAMN05326646, study PRJNA326480) | marine metagenome | isolation source: seawater | place: Pacific Ocean: South West | collected 2011
ATTGAAAAAGGTAAAGATATAATTAGAAAAAAAATAGTAAACCTCACAAATAATCCTGGGGTTTATAGAATGCTTAGCGAAAAAAATGAAATTCTTTATGTCGGAAAAGCAAAAAATATTCCAAATCGTTTGAAGAGCTACGTTTCAGAAAGTCATCTTCCAATACGAACAGAGAGAATGCTCTCACTTACAAGAAAACTTGAAACCACAACAACAACAAATGAAAGTGAAGCTCTTTTATTAGAGGCAAATCTTATTAAAAAACATAAGCCAAGATTTAATATTTTATTACGGGACGATAAATCATTCCCTTATATATTTATTGGTCGAAAAGATAAATGGCCGCAACTAACTAAACTAAGAGGAAAAAAAAACAGAGATGGATATTATTTTGGTCCTTTTGCTTCGGTAGGATCTGCAAACTGGACCATCAAAATTCTTCAAAAAATATTTTTACTAAGAGTTTGTGATGACACAGTTTTTAAAAATAGAGATAGAGCTTGTATCTTATATCAAATAAGACGGTGTTCTGCTCCATGTGTTGGAAAAATTGAAGAAGAAAACTACAAAAGCTTAGTTAATGATGCAGTCGATTTTATATCCGGCAAGTCACAAAGAATTCAAAAAAGTTTGTCTACAGAAATGGAGAAAGCAAGTGAAGATTTGGATTATGAGAAAGCTGCAATTCTCAGAGACAGAATAAAAGCGTTAACACAAATTCAATCTTCACAAAAAATAAATCAAACAAACTTGAAAGAAGCGGATGTTATATCTGTTTTTAAAGAGTCTGGAAAAACTTGTGTTCAAGTTTTCTTTTTTAGATCAAAACAAAATTGGGGCAATCAAGCATACTTCCCAAAACATGACCCAGATGAAAAAGAGGAAAAAATTTTATCGTCTTTTTTAGGTCAATTTTATGAGAATAAAACAGTACCTAAACTTGTACTTTTAAATATAGAAATTCATGAAAAAGTTTTATTAGAAAAAACATTCTCTAATAGAGAAAAGAAAGAAATAATAATTAAAAAAGCTTCTACGAAAGAGGAAAAAATTGTTTCGGAAATGGCAAAGAAAAATGCCAAACAAGCCTTAACACAAAAGATTTTAGAGACTGAAAGTAATTCAAAATTGATAGACCAACTTTCTGACAAATTTAATTTAAATTCTAATGTTAATCTTATTGAGGTGTATGATAACAGTCACGTAATGGGCACGGACTCTGTTGGGGCGCTTATTACTTTTGGTAAAGAAGGATTTGTCAAAAAAAGGTACAGAAAATTTAATATTAAGTCAGATGCCGTTAGGGGAGATGATTACGGTATGATGAGGGAAGTTTTAAACAGAAGATTTGTCAGAGCACTCAAAGACGAAAACACAAATATGACACTACCAGATTTGATATTGATAGATGGCGGAAAGGGCCAGTATTCTGTTAGTAGGGAAACTTTAAATGACCTAGGTCTTCATGAAGTACCAATAATTGCAATCGCAAAGGGTAAGTACAGAAATGCAGGGGACGAGACTTTCTTTTATGAAAATCAAATTTATAAATTTAAAAAAAATGACCCTACCCTATTTTTCCTTCAAAGACTCAGAGATGAAGCTCATAGATTTGCAATAAGTACGCACCGGGCAAAACGGAGAAAGAACTTAAGTAGGTCCTTACTTGATCAAATTTCGGGTATAGGTAGAAGTAGAAAAAGAGCCTTATTGAATCATTTTGGATCTGCAAAATCAGTGGAGTCTGCAAGTTTTGAAGATTTAAAATCTGTTGAAGGAATTGAGGAAAAAGTGGCTAAAAAAATACACGATTTTTTTCACGATAATTAAAATATGAAATTTAAAATTCCAAATATTCTTACTATTGGCCGTCTAATAATTGTTCCAATTTTTGTTTTATCATTTTTTATACCAGGTATTGTTGGAGACCTAGTTCCATTCTTTTTATTTGTGTTAGCAAGTTTTACAGATTATTTGGATGGTTTTTTAGCAAGACTTTATAAAGAAGAATCAAAACTAGGTGAGTTACTTGATCCAATTGCAGATAAGATTTTAGTTGCATCAGCTTTAATATTATTAGTTATGAATGGAATAATAAAAAACTATGAGGTCGTTGCTGCAATAATTATTCTTACCAGAGAAATTTTAATATCTGGTTTAAGAGAATTTTTGGCTCAACAAAAGGTTGCACTGCCTGTGACTAATTTAGCTAAATTTAAAACTTTTATACAAATGTTTTCAATTGCTCTTTTGCTTACAGGTGAAACAGGAAATAAAATTATAAATTTTCAAGATTACAATGCACAAACTATTGGGATAATACTTTTATGGTTATCTGCTGTTTTAACTTTATATACTGGGTATGATTATTTAGCCAAAGGTATTGATACGGCTATAAATGATGATGAAAAAAATTAAGCCGCAACTTTTTTTCTTACCAAGTTTTGATAACTTTCTGATAGATCTTTTATGAGATCACAAACTTCAAATTTAAACTTATCTATCTGAGAAACCGGTGTTATCTCAGCAGCTGTACCTGTTAAAAAACACCCAACAAATTCAGACATCTCTTGAGGTTTGATTTTTCTCTCATTTATTTTGATACCTTTTGATTTGGCTATCTCAATTGCACATCTTCTTGTTATTCCATCTAAGAATGAGTCTGGCACAGGTGTGTGAAGTGTACCAGATTTATCCTTAAAAAATATATTTGCGCCTGTTGCTTCAGCAACATTACCTTCGTGATCTAACATTAGAGAATCTGTAAAACCTTTGCTCTCTGCTTCATGTTTAGAAAGAGTACAAATCATATATAAACCTGCTGCTTTGGTATCCCAAGGTACTGAGTTAGGTGCTGGTCTTCTCCAAGCTGAAATATTTAACTTGATACCTTTAAGTTTTAATTTTGGATCAAAATATGATCCCCACTCCCAAGTTGCTATTGCAACATGAATTTTATTTTTTTGTGCAGATATTGCCATCATTTCGCTTCCTCTCCACACAACTGGTCTTACATATCCATTTTTGACTTTTTGTATTATTATAATTTCTTTGCTTGCATTATTTATTTCATTTTGAGTATAAGGAATTTTGATTCCCATCCTGTCAGCAGAATGAAAAAGTCTCGCAGTATGTTCCTCGAGTTTGAAAATTTCTCCATCATAAACCCTCTCCCCTTCAAAAACACAACTTGCATAATGTAAGCCATGATTTAAAAGATGGACATTTGCTTTTTGCCAATCTACTAGTTTTGAATTAAACCAAATTTTACCAGATCTTTTATCGTAAGGAATTGTTTCCATTTATTTAAATTAAATAATTTTTTACTAACAAAAAAGTATATTTGTTGGTAAAATATGTCAACATATCTGACCAAAATATGAAAGATTTACTTTATTTAAAAGATGATCAAATTAAAGACTGCATCAGATTGTTGCATCATGCTTACAAAGAAACGTTCTCGGACCCAACAAATATACTAAAAAAAAAATCTATTGGTTCTGCGCATCTAAGAACATTGCATTTAATAGAAAGAAACGAAGGATTAAGCGTTAATGAACTTCTTTTTAAACTAAAAATAACTAAACAAAGTTTAAACAGGGTTTTAAAGGATTTGAAGCGCCTTAAGATTATAAGTTTGGTTAAAGATAAAGTTGATACAAGAAGAAGACTCATTTATTTAAATGATAGTGGTAAAAAGATTTATAATGAGATATTTGAAAGCCAAAAAAAAAGAATATTTAATGCACTTAAAGACTCCGATCCTGCGTCTGTAATAAATTTCAAAGAGGTATTGAAAAAAATTATTAATGGAAAAAAATAAATTTCATATTTTAGTTGTTGATGATGACAATAGGATTAGAGAGCTTGTAAAAGAGTATTTGGTTGAAAAAGGTTTTATAGTATCTACAGCTATTAACGCCGAAGATGCAAAAAAAAAATTGGATATTTTTAATTTTAACGTAATTGTTTTAGATGTCATGATGCCAGGTCAAAGTGGCTATGAATTGACAAACGAGTTAAAACAATCAAAAAGTATTCCGATTATTCTTTTGACTGCTAAAGGTGAAGTAGAAAATAGAATTCATGGTTTAGAACTTGGTGCAGATGACTATATAGGTAAACCATTTGAGCCTAAAGAGTTATTGTTAAGAATAAAAAATATTATAAAAAATAAAAATAATAATATTTTCGATAAACCAACATTTGTAGGTGATGCTGAAATAAATTTAAGTAAAATGAATATAAAGCTTAAGGAAAAAATAAGAAAAATAAATATCTCAGAAAAAAATGTTCTTATAAAAATGTTGTCATCTCCGGGAAAAATTTTTTCTCGAGAGGAAATAGCAAAAATATCCAAAATTACAAAAGAAAGATCCATAGACGTTATGATAACAAGATTAAGAAGAAAAATAGAGGTAAGTCCTAAAAATCCTAAATTTTTGCAAACTATAAGAGGGTCTGGATATGTCCTTTGGATTAAATAAAATATTAAAAAAAATTCTTCCCAGAAGATTATTTTATAGAGCACTCATCATAGTTGCCGCACCTGTCATTATACTTCAAGTTACTATATCGATTGTATTTTTTGATAGTATTTGGATAAAAGCAAATAAAGGTATGACTAGATCATTGGTAAGCGAAATCAAAACTTTATTCGATGTATACCGATCTGAGGATGAAAAAAATATACAGTTTTTAACTAACTCCTATAAAAAAAATTTTGATTTTGTTATAAATATTAAAAAAAACGAAGCTCTGCCAAATACAAAATCTGATCGACGCTTTAGTCCTATGGATAGATCTTTGCGAAGAGAAATGAAACCTGTGTTTGGAAGCAACTACTGGTTTGACACTGTTACATATATTGATTTAGTTGATTTGAGAATAAAGTCTGAGGATAGTATAATTCAAATTTATTTTTCAAAAGATAAAATTGCCCCCTCATCTGTAAGAATTTTTGTATTATGGCTCACATTACCTTCGGTGATACTAATACTTGTGGCATTAATTTTTTTAAAAAATCAGACAAGGCCGATAGTTAATTTATCAAAAGCTGCAAAAAGGTTCGGTAAAGGAGAAAATATTGAAAACCTAAGACCAACTGGCGCACTAGAGATTAGAGAGGCTACTTATGAATTTGATAGAATGATGAAAAGGATAAATAAACATTTGTCACAAAGATCCGAAATGTTATCTGGAATTAGTCACGATCTAAGAACACCCCTTACAAGGTTAAAGTTGCAACTGGCACTTTTGGATAAAAAAGAAACTGCAAAAAAAATGGAAGATGATATCGATGAAATGGAAAAAATGTTAAATGATTATCTCCAATACGCGAAATCTCAAACTGAAGAAAAATCAGATAATTTCAGTATAACTAGAATTATTGAAAATTTATTAAAAAAATATGATCCAAAAAAATATGAATTTTATGCAGAAAAAGATTTTAAATTTAATGGTAGAGAGAATTTAATAAAGAGATGTATATTAAATATTTTAGAAAATGGTCTAGTTTATGGGGAAAAAATATTTGTAGAAATAAGAAGGTCAATGAATAATTTAATTGTTACCATCGAGGATAATGGGCCTGGTCTTCCTAAAAATGAATATTCGAATGTATTTAGACCATTTTATAGAGTTGATAAAAGTAGAGGGCTTAATAAGTCCGGTGTTGGACTTGGTCTATCAATTTCCCAAGATATTATTAAATCACATGGTGGAAATATCTCACTAGCTGAAAGCAAACATAAAGGTCTTCTGGTTAAAATTTCTTTACCTTTTTAGAATTTTTTTTTAATTTATTAATTTCTTTTTGTTGCTTCTCAATTAATTTTTTTAAAATCAAGAATTCATCTTTTGTCACAAGATTAAATTTTCCAGCCATATTTTCTTTTTGAAATTTTAAGGAATTTGAAAGTTCTTTTTTTATATCTTGGGAGCTAATTAACCCTGCTTCTATAAAATCTGATATCATTTTAATAATTTTTTGAGAATTATTCATTTTTTTAGTTTAAAATATAAGTAATTTAATTTCAATTATGATAATTTACATACTTAATAATGATACACGATTTTAGTCCAATACTAATTGATTTAGGTATTATACAAATTCGTTGGTATTCACTTGCTTATATAATTGGGATTTTAGCAGGTTGGAAATACGGAAATCAAATAATTAAAAATAATTTTATTAATAATATTAAAGATTTATATATAAAAAATTTTGACGACTTGCTTGGTTATATAATTATTGGTGTAATTGTTGGTGGAAGAATTGGATATGTATTGTTTTATGATTTTGATTTTTATATAAATAATTTAATTGAAATCTTTAAATTATGGAAAGGAGGAATGTCTTTTCATGGTGGATTTTTAGGTGTTATCATTGCAACATATTTATTTTCAAAATTTAAAAGCCTAAATTATAAAATATATTTTGATATCATATGTTGTGTTGCACCAATTGGTTTATTTCTTGGACGTTTAGCAAATTTTATTAATGGAGAGCTATATGGTCTTCCTACGGAAAAACCTTGGGGAGTTATATTTCCAAAGATTGATAATTTAACTAGGCATCCCTCTCAAATATATGAGGCAATTTTAGAAGGTATCCTATTATTTATAATTTTAAATTTTTTTATTAAAAGAAAAAATATTGGAAATGGAATTATATCATCGTTTTTTTTAATTTTTTATGGTTTTTTTAGAATTATATCTGAATTCTTTCGAGAACCAGATGAACATTTAGGATATATATTTTTAAATTTTAGCATGGGTAGTCTTCTAAGTGGTTTAATGATAATTTTTGGCTCGCTTTTTTTATATAAAAAATTTTCAAATGAAAAAAATAAATAAAATTTTTCTTAAAGAAAAAACTATTCCACTTGACCTATTTCTTGAGAAAGCATTGTATGATCAAAAATTTGGGTATTATCAAAAACAAAACCCATTTGGAAAAAAAGGCGATTTTGTAACTGCACCAAATATTTCAAACATTTTTTCTGAAATGATTGCAATTTGGATAATAAGTTTTTGGAAAAATTTAAAAAAACCTAAAAATTTTAATTTTATTGAATTAGGTCCAGGTAATGGTGATTTTTGTTTGATATTATTAAAAACATTAAAAAAGTTTCCTCAGGTGTATAGTTCTATAAAAATAATTTTATATGAGAAAAGTTTAAAGCTAAGAAATATTCAAAAAAAAAGAATTTTATCTAAAAAAGTTGTTTGGATAAAAAGCTTAAAAGAAATCAATAGTGGGCCAGTAATTTTTTTTGGTAATGAATTTTTAGATGCTCAACCTATAAAACAATTTATTAAAAAAAATAATAATATTTTTGAAAAATACGTACATTTGAAAAAAAATAATTTGAACTTTATTTTTAAAAAAGCTGAAAAAAAACAAATTAATAAACTAAAAAATTACTCTCTTCTTAAAAAAAACGGAGTAATTGAGTATCCTGAGTATGGTTTCAAAGAATTAGACGAGATGTGTAAAAAATTAAAAAAATTTAATGGGGGCGCTCTTTTTATTGATTATGGTTTCAAAGAAAATAAAAATATAAACACATTGCAATCTGTTATGAAACATAAATATAATGATATTAAAAAAAATATTGGTAACGCTGATATAACATCTCTCGTTAATTTTTCTTTGTATAAAGAATACTTTTTACATAAAGGCTTATCTGTCGAAAATATAATAAGCCAAAGCTTTTTTTTACAAAGAATGGGAATAATCGAACGTGCAAAAATATTAAGCAGGAAAATGAATTTACCACAACAAATGAATTTAAATCAAAGATTAAGAAGATTAATTCATCCAAAAATGATGGGTGAAAATTTTAAGGTAATTTTTACAAAAAATAAAAAATGTAAATTCTCTTTAGCTTTTGAATAATGTTTTACTCTGAAAATTTAAAAAAAATAAATATTATACAACATTGTTTTTTTTCTAGGCAAAATGGTGTTTCTGAAGGTATTTATAAAAGCCTTAATTGTGGAATTGGAAGCAATGATCAAAAAGAAAATGTAGAGAAAAATTTAGAAATAGTATCAAAAAAATTTAATATAAAAAGTAATTCTTTAATTCTTATGCGTCAAACACATAGTAATAAAGTAAATATCGTTTCAGATATTGATTGTACTAATAAAATTGATTGTGATGCAATCATTACACGTAATAAAGATATTGCTTTAGCTGTTCTCACAGCTGATTGTGCCCCAATTCTAATTTATGAGAAAAAACAAGGTATTATTGGGTGCGTTCATGCAGGTTGGAAAGGATCATTCAATGGAATAATTGAGAATACTTTAAAAAAAATAAAAAATATGAACGGTGATTTAAAACAACTGTATGTATCAATTGGTCCATGCATTTCACAAAAAAATTATGAGGTACACGAGGATTTTTATTTAAAATTTATTAAAGAGTCAAAAGAAAATAATTTCTTTTTTATTCAAAATCATGAGAAAACATTTAATTTTGATTTAAGAGGGTTTATTAATAAAAAATTTAGAGATATGGGTGTTAGTAAAATAGAGAATATAGATGTTGATAGTTTTGCCTCCCATAAGGAATATTTTAGCCATAGAAGGGCCAAAAAGTTGGGGCAAGATGATTACGGAAGATGTATATCGGTTATTAAAAAAAACAATTAACAAAATTAATTGAAAAGGTTTGTTAATGGATGTATAAGTAAATTCTCTTAATGAAAATTTTATCAGGAACAAGTAACCCCTCGTTAAGTAAAAGCATCTCAAAACAGCTTAGATTAAAATTAGTGAATACTAATATTAAAAATTTTGCTGACGGTGAAATTTATGTCGAAATAAATGAAAATATTAGGGGAAATAGTGTATTTGTAATTCAATCAACATCTACACCTGCAAATGATAACCTAATGGAACTTTTATTATGTATCGACGCATTAAAAAGATCATCGGCTAAAAATATAACCGCTGTTATTCCCTATTTTGGTTATGCTAGGCAGGATAGAAAAGTAGTTCCAAGAACGTCGATTTCAGCAAAACTTGTTTCAAATTTAATTACTAATGCTGGAGCAAATAGAGTCGTGACTGTTGATTTGCATTCAGGTCAAATTCAAGGTTTTTTTGATATGCCTGTAGATAATCTTTTTACAACACCTATATTTGCTAGATATATTAAAAAAACAATAAAAAATAAAAATTTAATATGTGTTTCACCTGATGCTGGCGGGATTGAAAGAACTAGAGGTCTTGCAAAAAAAATAAATGCTGACTTGGCTATAATTGATAAAAGAAGACCTCAAGCTGGAAAATCACAAGTAATGAATATTATCGGTGATGTAAAAAATAAAAATTGTATAATAGTTGATGATATAATTGATAGTGGTGGAACAATTGTTAATGCAGTTGAGGCACTAAAAAAGAAAGGTGCTTTAGATGTCTATGTTTTCATTACTCACGCAGTATTAAGTGGAGATGCTATAAATAAGATTAAAAGATCAAGAATAAAAAAATTAGTTATCACTGACAGCATAGATAATACAAAAAGAATTAAAAATATTAATAAAATTCAGGTATTATCTATCGCGCCTCTTATGGCTGAAGCTATTAAAAGGATTTCAAATTCAACATCGGTATCAGATTTATTTAATTAGCACTTGTTTTATTTTAAAGTTGGGTTAAATTGCTCCATCAATGAAAAATAATTTAAAGGCTAGTAAAAGAGAGAGTAAGACAACCGGTCAGGTAAAAAATTTAAGATCAAAAGGTTTTATTCCTGCAATACTTTACGGTGGGAAAAGTCCAAATCTTAAATTAAGTGTTGATGAAAAATCTTTTAATAATGTTTTTAACTCAAAAACTTTTTTATCAACAATTATAGACCTTGATATAGAAGGAAAAAAGGAAAGAGTAATTCCAAGAGACGTTTCATTTCATGTTGTTTCAGAAAAACCTTCTCATATTGATTTCATGCGAATAGTAAAAGGTTCAAAAATTATTTTAGAAATTCCAGTAGTATTTAAAAATAATAATGATTCACCAGGGCTTAAAAAAGGCGGGGTGTTAAACATAGTGAGAAGAAAAGTTCAGCTCAAATGTGAAGCAGAAAATATACCCGAAAATCTTATTGTAGATTTAACTAATTTAGATATTGGTGCGAGTATAAAAATTTCATCAGTTAAATTGCCTGAAAATGCAAAACCAACCATTGTGGATAGAGATTTTGTTGTTGCAACTATTGCTCCTCCTACAATTGTTAAGGAGCCAGAAAAACCTGCAGAGGAGACAACTGCAGAAGGTGTTGAGGGAGAATCCGCTGCAGCAGAAGGTTCAGAGGCTGCTCAAGCTAAAGAGGGTGACGCTACAAAAAAAGATGAAAAAGGAAAAGATCAAACTGGAGATAAAAAACCAGCTACAGAAAAAAAGTCACCTGAAAAGAAAGATAAAAAATAATTATTATGCTATTACTTGTTGGTTTAGGAAATCCAGGTCCGAATAACGTAAATAATAGACACAATATCGGTTTTAAAATTATTGATGCAATTAATCAGGAGTTTAGTCTATCCAAACAAAAACCAAAATTTAAAGGTTTGCTAACTACAGGTAATATAAATAACAAAAAAGTATATGCGATAAAACCATTAACCTTTATGAATAATTCTGGAACGTGTATTAGAGAGCTTATAGAATACTTTAAAATTGATGCTAAAGATGTTTTTGTATTTCACGACGATATGGATATAGATTTAGGTAAGGTAAAAGCAAAATTTGGTGGAAGTAGTGCTGGACATAATGGAATTGAGTCTATAGACAAATCAATCGGAAAAGATTACTCAAGAGTCAGGATTGGAATTGGGCACCCTCAAAGTAATAAAAAGGTTAATACACATGTTCTTGAAGATTTTAGTGATAATGAAGAAGAAAGAATTCAAAATATTACAGAAAGTATCGTAAAACTTCTTCCGACCTTAATAGAAAAAAAAATAGATATTTTCTCAAGTAAAGTAAACCAAAATTTGAATGGGATTTAAGTGTGGAATAGTTGGATTACCCAATGTGGGAAAATCTACTCTTTTTAATGCCTTAACATCTTCCAAGAACGCACAGGCTGCTAATTTTCCTTTCTGTACAATAGATCCTAATATTGGGATTGTTAATGTACCAGATAAAAGACTTAATAAATTACATGAACTTTCAAAATCAGAAAAAAAAATAAATACCAATATTACTTTTGTTGATATTGCAGGGCTTGTAAAAGGAGCATCAAAAGGAGAAGGTTTGGGAAATAAATTTCTATCTCATATTAGAGAAGTAGATGCTTTAATACATTTGGTAAGGTGTTTTGACTCTGAAAATATACAACATGTAAATAAAAAAATTGATCCTGTAGGTGATCTAGAAATAATTAAAACTGAAATATTATTAGCTGATATCAATCAGATCGAAAAAAAATTACAGAAAAATACCAAAAAAAAACTATCTGAAAAACAAATTAAATTGCTAGAAAAAGTCTTAGATAATTTGAATAATGGTAAAAATCTTAAAGAATTTAATGATATTGAAAGTGAGAAAATGCTTAAAGAAGTAGGTTTAATCTCAACAAAACCTTATATAATTGTAAATAATGTTGATGAAAAAAATCTAAAGAGTGGAAACAAATATACTCAGGCTGTAGCTGAAAAATACCCTGATCAAAAACACATAGTTGTTTGTGCTGATATTGAAGATCAAATTACTGATCTAAGTTCAGATGAAAAAGCAGATTATATGGAAAATATTGGACTGAAAAAAACTGGTTTAGACCAATTAATTCAAACCGGATATGAATTATTAAATTTGAACACTTTTTTTACCTCAGGTCCTAAAGAAACTAGGGCTTGGACCATAAAAAATAATACAAACGCTCAAATAGCTGCTGGTGTTATTCATACTGACTTTATAAAAAATTTCATAAGAGCTGAATGTATTTCTTTTGATGACTTTGAAAAGTACGGTAGTGCAGAAAAAGCAAAAGAGAATGGAAAACTTAGAGTTGAGGGAAAAGATTATATTGTTAGAGATGGTGATATACTATTCTTCAGAGTCAATCCTTGACCATAATCTTCTCATACTTAAGTAAACTAGTGTAGTAAAAATTATTAAAAAGATAATCACTCTTACTCCCATTTTATGTCTTTGTTCCAGGGTAGGTTCAGCTGCCCAAGTTAAAAAAGTTGTTACATCTTTAGCCATTTGCGCCTCTGTTGACTCAGTACCATCCGAATATGTTACTATTCCATCTGATAGTGGGTTGGACATTTTAATTTTTTGACCTTCCATATATTTATTGTAATAAACACCTTCGTCCAACTTCATACCTGTTGGAGGTTCTTCGTATCCCATTAATACAGAGTAAATATAATCTGCGCCACCTTTTCTAGATTTGACTAAAACAGACATGTCTGGTGGGTAAGCGCCACCATTGGCAGCTGTTGCTGCTTGAATATTGGGATAAGGAGAGACAAATCTATCAGACGGTCTGCCTGGTCTTGTGAACATTTCTCCTTCTTCATTAGGACCATCAGTTACTTCAAAATTAGCGGCAATAGCTTTAACCTGTTCAATTGAAAATTCTGGACCACCTTTCTCACCTAAATTCCTGTAACTCAAAAGTCTCATTGAATGACAAGAAGCACAAACCTCAGTATATACTTGATAACCTCTCTGTAATGATGCTCTATCAAATTTTCCAGTGATACCTTTAAAGGACCATTCTTCTTTCAATAACTCAACTTTCTCAGCTGAGTGAATATTTCCAAAAAAAAATAAAGATAATATTAAACAAAGAAAAACAAATTTAATTTTTAATCTATGCATTACAAGTTTGTTTTTTCTTTTCTCATCATTTCAGGCTTTGGCATTCCTGTAAGAACAGGCTCTGAAATACTTAGAGGCAATGGATCAGTTTTTTCAATCCTGCTTAGGAAAGGCAAAATTATTAAAAAATGTATAAAGTAATAAGCAGTTCCAACCCTCGCAATCAAAAGATAAAGACCCTCAGCAGGCATGGCTCCAACATATCCCAAAGCAAACAAGTCTATAATAAGAACCCAAAAGAAAATTCTATATATTGGTCTAAAAACCGCTGATCTAACTTTACTGCTATCCAACCAAGGGAGTATCAATAAAATAAATAATGATCCGAACATTAAAATCACTCCGCCTAATTTATCTGGAACAGACCTTAAAATTGCATAGAATGGTAATAGATACCACTCTGGAACAATATGTGTAGGTGTAACTAATGGATTCGCAGGTATGTAATTATCTGGATGCCCTAAAATATTTGGTGAAAAAAATATGAAACCTGAAAAAATAATTATAAAGATTAAAAGTGCAAATAAATCTTTGATAGTTATATAAGGGTGAAAAGGAACAGTATCCTTGGAAGGTTTCTTAATGTCAATTCCTATAGGATTATTATTGCCCGGAACATGTAGTGCCCATATGTGTAAAACAACCAAGCCTAAAATAATAAACGGAAATAAATAATGTAAACTAAAAAATCTTGTTAATGTTGGATTATCAACTGAGTAACCACCCCACAACCAAGTGACTATACTATCACCAACCAATGGAATAGC
>MDTD01109427.1_pt1 | contig 13615 bp, 4 predicted proteins | sample 811221 | NCBI WGS metagenome assembly MDTD01 (sample SAMN05326646, study PRJNA326480) | marine metagenome | isolation source: seawater | place: Pacific Ocean: South West | collected 2011
GTCAGTATGCTTTACTGCAGTCCAGACAGGCATTTAGGTACCAACCAGGACGTATTAGTGGGTATACTTATGGTACTAGAGCATTCATGGATAAGACAGAAGGTTCTAACTATGGAGAATGGGGAATCTTTAATGAGTTTGATGAGTATGTATTCAGAAGAGAAGGTGCAAACTTTTATATTGTAAGAAGATCTAATATAGCATATGATATTCCAATGTTACAAGAATTAGGTGTAGCAGATAGTGATGGTAATATAGATCCTAGTTTTGTTCAAACATATCAGAAAACTATATCAGGTAAACAATACACTATACAAGAAGTAAAATTAGGTAAAGAAAAATTTAATGGTGATAGTTTAAATGGTAATGGACCTAGTGGTTATCTATTAAACACTGACGAAATTACCATGTATAAGATTGAGTTTGGTTGGTATGGTGCTATTGGATTAAGAATGTATGCATATATCCCAGTTGAGCATGGTAAAGCAAGATGGGTAGTAGTACATACGTTCGTTATTGAAAACAAATTGGATGTACCTTCTATGGGTGATCCATTCTTTAGATTTAAATATGAAGTTAGAATAGGTGATGGGCAAGCACCTGATTTACAATCACCACAACTTTTATATAAGTATGGTACTTCAATGTATATTGATGGTGGTGACGAAGGTACTGTTAATGTATATTCTGAAACATCAGACACTAAATCTTTATCATCTAGTGGAGCATATACAACATTAATGGGTATATATCCTAAAACTAATATTGTTAGTGGTGGTGGAGTTGCTATACCTAATAAGAAAATTATAATACCAAAACAAATATCAATTACTGCAGACGGATTTGCTGAACTTAACTTTACTAAATGTACAGCATGTAGAGGTAATGGATTTGTTTACATGCCAAATGTGACTGCAGGTGTAAATGGAATAACACGTAAATTACTTAAAATACCTACTAATGAATCATCATCAAAAGTATCATTAGCACCTATTACTGTTACTACAGCAACTATTACTGCAGATCAAGCAAATATTATTACTGTAACTGCTGATAATGTTAATTACTTGAGAGCTGGTGATTATCTAATTCAAGATCTTGGTAATAATGTATTAGGGACACGTATAACATCAATTGTTGCAAATGGATCTAATTTTGATATTGAAACATTAGGAGCTCAAGGTGATGGTGCTGGTAATGGAATAGCACAAGGCACAGTGTTAACATTCCAACCAATTTTTATAGTATCTGGTACTGATGATGTAATTGCATATGGATTAATAAAGGGAGATAGTTATTCTAAGTTAATCTATCCTAAATTATGGAATACCTATCTTGGTACAACCACATACACTAATAATATACAAGGTGATACTATTGATTTATTAATGTATAAACAGGGAGATAGATATGATTTAATATATGAGAGAAATCTAGATCCAACTAAAATCATTGCTAATCGAGACACTGAACCATTCCCACCAGCAGATTTCTTTGGAGGCACCACAACTAATCCTAGCACTGAGACATTTGATTGTAGATTATCTCAACGTAATGCTATTGCAGCATCACCTAATCCTGTATCAGGACCTGTATCTTTTATTAAATTTATGAATCCAATACCAACTGAATCTACAGGACAAAGATGTAATTGGAGAATGGGATTTACACCTAACAAACCAGATATTAATCCTCAAGGTAAGTTAGTTGGATGGAAAAATGCAACAAAGAATTTCTCAGAAAATTTAAATGAATCAACTGGAGGAGGTACAGTTAGAGATATCGTTTCATTACCAGAAACACAATATGTTGCATTAGATTATCATCAATACAACCAATCAATTGATTTTAGAGGAATAGAAAATGGTGAAGATTGGTATGCAAGAATACATCCTTTCACTCAAGATTTTAGAATAGGTAATCCTAAAGGTAGTTACACTGGTATATGTTCTGAAATAATATTAGAAAAGAATGATGCTACTGTTGTTTCAGTAACAGAGATATCTCAAGCTACATTATTAAATGTTAATCCTAGTGGTGGTTCTTATCCAAGATGGAGTAGTTTTACTACAGCATCTGATGCAACTGCATATCTTCAAGCAAGTGATATATTCTTAATATCAGAGGCAAACATTTATAGTGGTACAAAGAGTCCAGAAGGTGGTCAAATAGCAATAAGAAAAGATGGTGTATTTGTTAAGGTAGTATTTGTAGATACAGATAGTAATGGAACTTATGAAGAAGAATGTGTAATAAGATTTGCAGGTGTTCAACAATCATATTCAGATGAAGTTACTCAAGGTGGAGGAAATACAGTTGTTACTTATAATGTTATTCCAGTTAAATTATTTAAAACAAGTGATGGTAGTGCAATCAGTGGTCAAAGTTTAGCAGGTGCCAAACTTGATTCAGCAGGTACAATTGATGTCTCAACTGGAGGAGCTGTTTTCCAAATTGGATACAGTAGTGTAACTATGAGAGCATGGTTCTCTGATCCAAGTAGAGAAGGTAGATATGATTCACCTAACAGTTATACTGGTGGTTCTCTAGCAACGGGAGTGTTTGAGTTTGATGCATTCCCATTATATCCATTCATAGAAATGTATGATAACTCTATAGTTAATGGTGCAGAAATACATGATATTAATTTACTGGGAGATGTATCTACTGATAATCCACAATGGAAAGTTAATCAAATTGGCGGTGCCGATAGTATAACATATGATGCTGGTACTAATGCACAGACAGGAGAATTGAATATTAATGGAGTTGGTAATATAAATCAAACACCAGGTATTGCTGATGATTTAGTACCACCATCATTTACACAAGTAGATAGATTATCATCATCTCAAATTGATAGACAGTCAGAGTCATTATTGAGACCTGGTAGTACAATGACGACTCTATATATTAATGATGAGACAAAACTGTTTGATTTATCTGATATTTTTGGATTTGATAGAAAGGTAATTACTCCTGATATTGTTAACACTGAAGCAGTATTTGTAACTGGAAGATCATTAGATAACACTAATGTTGAAGTCACCATGAACATCACTTACGTAGAGCAGTTATAACATGTCAACAACAGTAACCAATAGAGTATTATTTGGACTCAAGGTAGCATTTAGTTTTTCAGATGCTGAGTCAAAAACTACTGCCTTACAAAATTTAGGATTAGATTTAAGAGACCTTGATGTTATTAGAGGTATATCTGATAGTATTAATAAGGTAGATCTTCAAAACGTATCTGGTCTTGATACTAACTTGACTAGGTATCTTGATAGATTAAGTTCTGATACTAGTAGATATAATTCTTTAGTTAATAATTTAGCAGGTTATAACTATGCAACCAAAGGTAACTTAGAAGCATTTGGTCCTGTGTCTGGAGGTGCAGTAAGATATAAGTATATTCCTAATGATGGTGGTGTAAATCAAAATGCAAGCAATCTTAAATATGGTGACATATCAACATCACGAGTAAGTTCATGGAGTAGTGCTACTAGTGATGAAACTAATTTAACTCAAGCAATATCATATGGTGGATCAGTCCAAGTAAGAGGTAAATTAATGGTAGGTCAAAATCAGAATTTTGATCCTCAAACTAGTGAATCTTTAATTAATGTATTAGACACACCAGAACCAATAAGATTTACTACTGAAGTTCCTACAGATATTATTGAAGTTAATTTTAATGGCACTCCACAATACATGTATGCTATGCGTGGTATTCCATTCATATTTACCACAGCATTTAAAACCATTGCAATGGATTTTAGATTTACATCATTCACTGCAAACGGAGCTGCACAAGTACCAATATATACATTTAAAGCAACTGATGATTCTGAACCAGAGTTAATATCTAAACCTGCTGCATCTGGAACACTCAGTAGATTAAGATTTAGTGCTCAATCATATAAAGAAAGAGATATTAGAGTATATTATCCACCAGGTAATATTACATCAATAACAGGAACTGGTATTAATCTTAGATATCTACCTGCTGCTAAGTTTTTAAATTTAGATGCAATTAATATTAATAATAATTTGTTAGGTGAGATGCCTGATTGGAGAACTATTAACTATACTTATTTTAAAGGTAATACACCAGGTGCAGGAACGCCAGCACCATATCAACAAAGTTTAAGTGATGGTGCAAGTAATTATAATGAACCAACACAAACACTGACTAGTATTAGTATTGCTGAGAACCCATTGTACTTATCTGAAGATGAAGAATTGATGAGGTGGGGAACTAATGTTGTGGAGAGATTCCCATCTAATTTAAGAACTTTATCTCAAGATGGATGTTATAGAGAGAACACTGAATTTTTGACTGCAGATCAGTCATTAGTAGTAATGTCTGAAAATATAAGTGCAAACGATTTTAATTATATAAAATGTGATCCTAATGCAAAACAAACTTATCCACTTGATAGTATACAATCTGGATTAACAATTAAAGGTATATTTTATGATAAACTTATCTCAGGTAATTATAGATATGTTTACATAGATCAACCAGAGATTAAAATTGGTGGTGTTGATCAAACAGGTGCTACAATACCTTCAGGTTTGTTAGGTAAGATGGGTGTATTTCAACCATTAGATTTAAGAAGTAGAACTCCTAATCTAGTAACTTTTAATATTACTAGAAAGGGTAGTCAGGTACTATATGCAACATCAAATACAAAACGTCCTGATGATAATAATCCATTTACACAAATAACTGGTGGTGGAGAACAAATGCCACGAGTTAATATTAAAAATATTCAAACATATAATATTACCAATAATGGTTTTTCTGTAGCAGCTGATGAGTTTGTAAATCCAGCAGATTACTTAGATACAAATGAAGTTAGTGCATTAAGAAACTTCTATGTATATGATAATGATAGTTTAACTGGTATCTTAAACTTTGCTAAGATGACCAATATTAGAAATATTAATATAGGTGATACATCATTACCAATACCTCTAGGTCTACAGGATAAGGGAACATTAAATAGTGTTTCGTGTGCATATTCAAGATTCCCTAATAGAACTGCTGCTGCAGTGTTTGATACAGCTACAGGTGAAGGTAATCCTTCAAATGCTAATAACCATTTCTTCACTAGTAAGAATCCAGGAGATTTTGGTGAATATGTATTCCAGAACTGTGCTAACTTATCATCAATATCAATGTATTCATCCAGAATGGATGGATTCTTTCCTAAGTTAGTTGGAAATAGTAGTATGAGTAGTATTGATCTACGTAATACATCAATAGAAGGTGGCAGACCTTTTGATCCTTCTGCTAATGGAGCAAATAATGGTAGAAGATATATTTTATGGAATGATACCTTTGAAGATGCTCAAAATATAAACACAATTAGATTACGTAGTAATGTACTTGGTAGAAATATAGGTGAATACGATCCTGCAACTCAAACATTTTCTAAAGCATCATTCCAAGGTGCTACATTTAGTTTACCAGTGTTGAATACACTAGAAATATTATGCCCAGAAAAAAGAATTAGAGGAGAGTTTTTTGATCCTTCACAAGCACCATCATTACAAACATTAATTTCATATTCTACGGGATGGGGATTAGATATAACGGGAGGAACAACTTGCCCATCGTTTGCAGGTAATCCAAGTATTGTATATGTAGATTTAACTGATAATAATTTTAGTGGAAACTTAGCATTATCTAATCTTAATAGTTTAAGAGAGTTTTATATTGGATCTAATATATTAGATGCAATTACTGGATGGGATGTGTTACCTGGATTAGAATATGTTACTGTTTCTAGTAATCCTAGTTTAGGACCTGATTTACCTAACTTTAGTGTTGGTTCTCCTAATATTAGAAATATTGGATTTAACAACTGTGCTTTTACAAATTACACTGTAGGAACATTTGCTACATGTACAAGAATAAGAGTGGTAGATTTATCTAATAATAACTTTAACTCATCTAGTATTGATAATATATTAACTGATTTAATTGCTAATTACAATGCTGCACCAAGAAGTGGAGTTACAATTAACTTAAGGAATAATGCTCCTCCAACAGTAGTATATGTACAGGTTCCTACAGTAAATATTTCAATGGACACTCAACAAAATATTACTGTAAATCAATCACAATTCCTTGATAATGGAATTATTATAGATCCTGATGGTATACCTGATAGTGGTGATGAGTTCTTCCAACCACAACCATTAGATGCTGAGTATATATTTGGATCTGCTCCAGATACAAATGATCCTGCACATGAGATACAAATAGATTTAAGAAATGATTTAGTGGGAACACAATCAGTAGGAACACAATATGAAACTAGAGTGTTTTTGGATGGTGTTCAACTAAATAGTGAGACAATAGATATAAATTATGCTACTGATACTATTACATTTTTAGGTAATAGTCCTGGTAATGTTACAACATTTCCACCACATGGATCACAACTATCAATTCAGAGATGGAAAACTGTTTATGGATTTAGAACAGAGATTGAAGGTGGTGTCACGTTAGTAAGTTACCTCGCAAATAGAGGTTGGACAGTTAGGACAGATTAAATGGCTAATCAAGGTTTTGTAAGAACTCTCAACTTAGATGAAGTAACTGATGGTGCAAAGACCATTCAGAACTTAGCAGGTGGTACTGTTGATGCTGACCTGAGAGTATTTGCTGGATTATCCTCAGAAAGATCTCAATTATTATGGAATAGATTTGTAAACAGATCAGAGATTAATCAGTCAGTAGCATCATTAAAGAAAGGTACACAATTTATATGGGATACTAATTACACATATACTGATGATGATTTTATTTTTATAGAACCTGTAAATTTATTAAGAGATTTTGATGCATCATATAGTGGATTTGATGAAGGTGGAGTTGTTATATCTGATCCATTAGGTGCTCTTGATTTTAATTTTGACATTGGTGAAGGATACACACAAGGAACATATAATAATGTAGCATTATCTGGTGGTACTGGTAGTAATGCAAAAGCAAATATTGTTGTTAATAGTGCAGGTGCTATAGCATCAGTACAAATAACAGATAATGGTAGTGGTTATTCTTATGGTGATAAGTTATTAATTGGTGATGGTAGTGGTGGTGATGGTGTTGGATTTGTAATTAGAATAACAGCATTTCCATGGGAAGCAACAGCAGTAGGAAACTTTGCTTGGGCTATAGAAGATCTTGATAATTTAAATTTAAGAATCACATATGATAATAGTAGTCCAACTTTAGATGGTACTTATACAATAGCAAAGGGAGCATCAAATAAAAACATATGGGGTGTTCCTAATAATGCAGTTAATCTAGCATATGATATTAATAGACAGATAACTGTACAAGAGAAAATTAATAATAATTTAGACATATATGATATTGATGGTGATGGTAGTATCACTGTACAAGATATGACATACATGCAAATGTTTGTCAATGGTGATGATGAATTAGCATTTACTACATATATTCAAAACAATCCAGTAAATGCAGGATCAACTAGACAAACAGGACCAGCAATATACAGATATATTGATGGGTTAGCAGCATCTGTATTGGATGTAGATGGTACTGGTTTACCTGCTAATTCTACTGATATATCGTTAATAAATTCATATGTAACTGGTGGTGGTGTAATATACACAAGAAAAGATGCACCATCATTAGCAACTGGAAGACAAGCATATAGTGCTACACTTAAACATGCTATTAGTGTTACATGTAAAGTACCTGCTAATCCAGGAACTAAAGAATCATTAGGTATTGGAGATGTATATGATCCTCCTTATTTCTTTATAGAGAAATATGAAAGTAATGAGTGGAAGAATGTATATGATAATTTCTCTAAATATGGAACATCACAAACATGTACAACTTCAGAAGCAGATTATATTAGTACAAGTATAGGTGTAACAAAAACAGAGGGAACTATAAAATATACAATAGTAGATAAGTTTGTTGTATTTGATGGAACTAATAATAATTATTTGGTAAGAATAGTTGCTAGTGGTACTGGATTTACAAATGGTCAAACATTTAGTCAAAATCCAACCTTGACTGCTAGTACAGGTGTACCAGTGTTTAATAAGAACTCAGAGTATGGTGTATTTGACTCTGATGGTGCTGGTAAATTCTATCTTAGAACTAACCCTAGATCATCAGTAGAATCAATTAAAGAAATGGTTCTATTTGCTGAAGTTTATAACCTATCAACATCTGAAAGCACACAATATGGTGGAACACAAGTACCAACAACAACATTAATACCTGATTTAGTATTAAAAAGAGATGACTCTCTTACACTATCAAATATTCAGAACTTAGAAGTACCAGAGATTATAGATGATGGGGAGAATAAGTATAGTTCTGGATTTGATTCATTTAATTATGGTGCTGTTAGTCAAGATGGATATGCAGGAACACTTGCTAACGTGACTGATAATGTTGATGAGTCAATATATCTTAGAAGCACAAAATATAGAATTGATAGAAGTTTATATTATACAAAAGAAATTAAATTTAATGGATTTATTACATCATATGATCCTGATGAATTAAATCTAACACAAACAGATTTACTTACTGATTTATCACCAGGCATATACATTAGTAGTTCTTTATCACAGATAACTAACCCACTAGCATCTGATTATGCTAATAAGACAAGATCATTCTCTAGTGACTTCAATCCATGGACTGCATTCCCTGCTGCTAGTAAGTTAGCAACACAGTCATTAAATGTAACTATCAATGATTTGGTATGGACAACAGAAATAGAATTTGATATTAATACATCTGTTGCTAATGGTACTAGATTTACATCTTCTAGTGACTTAAATCAGACACTAGGACAGAACTTTGCTATAAGTGAATCAAATCCAACATCATTTAAACTTAAGATTACTATCAATGGAGAAGTATTCTATCTTATGATGAAGAAAACTTAGGGAACAACAGGATTAGAATCAGCAAGTAATATATCATATTTTACACCATTAAACATAACTTGAAACTTCTTATTAACACCAGCATTGTTAATAGTTGTTGAGTTATATGGTGTCGAGGTTAATGTAATAGGATGTATCTTATCATCTGGATGATTACCATTTATACTTCTAACATTTACTAGACCATCAATACTCATATCTGGTTCTAATACAGTAGTAGATAATCCTATTGGTGAACTATCAAATGGTGGAGATGTATCCAATGGTGGACAGCATAACTCTCTATTGTCAGTAGTATTAGCGAAGGTAAACACTGACAGTTTGTTAGTACCATTTTGTAGTATATTATTTACTAGTGATGATGTATTAGCATTAACATTAATCAATCTAAGATGACCATTAGTAGCATTCTCTACATTCTGATTCATTGGTACTATTTCATATTGTTTCCTTCTGTAGTGTATGTACTTGAAGTTGTCACTTAGTGAACTACCAGTTACCTTGACTGGTCCTTGTTGTTCTTGTAGATATATTAGCTGTTGTGTGTTACCACTACCATTTGTTGTACCAGTGTTACCACTACCATTAGGATTATTACTACCACCAATATTACCCCATACTGAATATACATCTTGGAAATCATTGAAATCATTAAACCACCATAGTTTACTACCTATCTTTCTAATATAATTACCTACCTCTAACCTGTATGTTGTACCAGGTGAGTCAGGAGCAAAACTATCAAGATTTTCAAAGTATGCCTGTTGACCAGCAGATATATTAAATGCTGTAGTAACTCTCCAGAATCCATTAGATCCACTAGAGTTAGCACTATCTAAATTAGTTTGATTAGCAATATCACCTGCTTTTGTATAGTTAGCAGGACCTCCATTGATTTGTAATGTATATGATTGTATATTCCATATTGATCCTGGAAATGCTCTAGGATTAAATCCTACATTACGACTCAATCCATTAGCATCACCAGCACCAGGCACTGACTCTGGTACTGCTATCTTATCTACATTAGATTGCCAACCGTCTCCTAATCTAACAATATAATAGTATTCATATTCATTACCAGCATCTGTGCCATCCCATATCTTACCTTTTAATCTAACCATACCTTTAATAAATCCTATTGGTAAGGATGTACTAGTAGGAACAGATGTTACACCTTCTTCAGAAGCACTACCACGTGCACCTAAACCAGTGCTCCATAATACTTTAACTACACTAAGATTAAATATATTATTATTGTAATTATTTTCATCAACATCACCCATATTATTCTCTAATAACCATTGTACCTGTGCACTATTGTTATTAATAGTTTGTACGTTACCTTGGTTATTACTAAAGAAATTATCTAATTGACCATCAGAGCCACTATTAAATGTTGCTTTGATTGCAATGTATTGTGTGTCTGTTGTCTCACCACTATAAGCATGTTGCCCACAACCACTATCAGTACAAAATGCTTGTAGTGGTTTTGTTATGTCTATACCTCTATCATAGTACACAAGTACTAATTTATCAGTACCAAGACCTACTGATGTGTCTAGTATGAATGTACCAGTTTGAGCACCACTATTATAATCAACTTTGACTATACGTACATATGTACTCCTACTAGCAAACTCTGGTGAAACAATAACATGACCTATTTTAACTTCTGATCCATCACCTGTAAAGTTCCAACTGTTACCACTACCACCTGTTATCTTAAGTGCTGTGATAAATCCTTGATGATCTACAGTATATAAATTAGTATCTGTAGCGGCTGCTGTTGCTAGTTTACTTGTTATAACAAGAGATGTAGAGAATAGTTTCTCAATAACTCTACCTCTATAACCAAATGCATTACTACCATTAATTGTTGCATCAACACTTGTGCTATCAAAGATATAATTACCCTCAATGACTGATGCTTGATCACTAACACTAATTGCCCTTGATCCCTCTGCTATAGTACCCGTGATTGATTTAGCAATTTCATCAAAGTTAACGGGAGGATCATACTCAGATTTAATAGGTAACAGTGAGTACATTAAATTATATTGATCACCCTTGTCTATCAACTTGGATTTACCAAATGCTCTCTGTTCTATACCATCCTCTCTACTTGTACCATATAATAATACAGAGTTATCTAAGAATCTCTTAAAGTCACCTATTTCATAGAACTCATAATCTTTAGCATACAAATATTTGTAGTTAAGAGGACCATAATCAGCATTAGTTTCATTTCTATACCATAATACCCATGCCTTATCTGTTGATGTGTCTGATACATCTTCATCTTTACTGAAATATGTCCAGTCAATAGCATAATCAACTGCCCTTTCTAAGAACTGTTCAATAGTAAAGTATCTAAATCTTGGTACTGAATCACCATATCTTGCCACATAATATAATGTTTGTGTTGGTGTGTTTGGGAATAATGGATCTGAGAATGTACCAGTACCAGTGTCAATAGTATCGTTTAAATTACCTGTATTGAATACATTTGTTATTCTCTCTGCTTCCTCTGTTGCAGGTGTCACTGATGGTACAAATTTTAATTGACCACTAAGTGAGTCAACATAACCATACTGATCATTATTATCACTTGATGGTGATACTGCATTGTAATTAGGATCTAACTCTACACCTACTGACATATTACTATCATTACAACTAACTACCTTATATCTTCTAACAGGATACACTGGTATTGTACCACCAATAGCAGGATCTGGATTGTTTATAACATCACCACTTCTCCTTCTATAGTCATAGATATAATCCTCTATGAATATTGATCTGTATATCTTTTCATCATTAAACTGTATATTAGTAGCACCAGTAATATTAAAGTCAGATGGATCTATTGAAAACTTATGCTTAGTTGAGTTAAAGTATGTCTTGTATGGTCTACGTTCCCATGGGAAATATCTAGCAATGCCTTTATATCCACTAACAGTGTTATTAGGATCATTGACTGTAGGTATAGAATTATAATTAACATTATTTAAGTTGAAGTCAGTTGTTGCTTCAACAAAGAATATAGTTTGACCTGTTATTAATGAAGGGTCTTGTGGTTTAGCATCTATATCTCTTTCAGTCAGACCATATATTTCATACTGTCTTGCTTGTAGAGGACCTTCCTCTATCTCTAAGTAAATAACATCTCCTGTTTGTAGTTGTACATTGTCATCACATATTACCTTGATCCATTTTCTACTAGCATCAGATAACATTGTCTGTAAGTTAGACAAATATGAACCACCAGCAGAGAATGTGCCATTGTTTGCTTCCCATGTAAGATCTATCTTACCATATTTTAGTGGTGTATATGATGGATAGAGAGGATGTTGGAACTTGAATACAGTCGAACCTGTAGTTCTTAAATAGAATCTAGCATAACCTGGTTCAACTGATTTGAACATACCTTGCCAGTTAGCACCACCAAATAATGATACGAATGATGCTTGTACTTTGTTACCATATACAAACTGACCTCGTTCCCAGAAGTTATCTCTTATACTCTTATCTTCAAGTGTTAATTCATCTATTGTAGGAAATAGATATGGTTCATACTCATTATATTCTGCTACCCATGAGAAACCATCAACAATACCACCACTTGCCAAATGTGTTAGAGGACCATCTGCTGTTGTTCTAATAGCACCATCAGATGTTCTGTATAAGTTATTGCCTGACCTGACTATTTGCATAGCAGGTTCTATATCTGTACCATATACCTGATCAAACTGTAATGATACAGGATCTCTTATAATATTATCAGAATCATAATATGTTGCATCAGGACCATCACCACCAAAGAAGAATGGTTCACCTGTTGAGAAGTATGCTGTATCTAATCTATTCTTTATCTTAACGAGTGGTTTGAAAGGCAAAGGGTTACTAGTGTTGTCAATAACAGCAGGAGGTCCAGGATTTATGACTGTAAACTCTAGTGTAACACCATCCAATGTGGCAAATGTGGATGATGTGATGTTTGTAATATAGATATTCTGTATTGGTGCAAGATCAGCAACAGTGAAGGACTCATTAGTTCCTAGCATTGTTGGTGTGCCTAAGATATTATTTAATGCTGACTGTGGTGAGGGTAGATCAGATAAGTTCTTATCCCTTCTTAATCCTTCTCTTTGAAATGCCTTTAATGCCATGCCACTGGGGTTGCCTTTTTCTTGTATTTATGCTATCGTATAATCAAATAACCTATTTATATGGACTTCACTCGTTATAGAGATAATCTGACTAGTCAACTAGCGAAGATTAATAGTGATATAGTTGATCATGAGGACAGCTTATCACAATTAAAAGAATTAAGAGCACGTGTACGTGGTGGATTAGAGGTGTTAGATCAATTAGAGAAAGATACACCAGAGGAACCAACAATAACACGTGGCACTGCTGCTACTATACAAGGACAGATTCAGAAAGATATTGAGGAGTTAGTAGGTGCTAGTAAGAATGGTAGACATGGCAAGGACATGGACACTCTATAAACTGTCACACACAGTATTGAATAGTATGTTATCTCACACTATAATAAGTACATAACAAACAAAGCATTATGACTACTTCAGCACAACAACAAGCACTTGACCTCATCGAAGAGAACGTTACAGCATGGACTAAC